>Ga0181520_10001250_pt1 | contig 52222 bp, 46 predicted proteins | sample PEATcosm2014_Bin_29_FD_132451 | JGI IMG/M metagenome (GOLD analysis project Ga0181520, IMG submission 132451) | Peatland microbial communities from MTU Mesocosm Facility, Houghton, MI, USA - PEATcosm2014_Bin02_30_metaG | ecosystem: Environmental > Terrestrial > Soil > Wetlands > Peat | place... | reverse complement strand
GCATTTCAAACTTTTGTATATACGTGTTGCAATATCGACAGATAGAGGTTAGGCCACTGATCACAACACTTGCGATCAGCGGCCGAGCTCCTACTCCATCGAACTTAGTAAACTCCCGCTAGACCAGCAATAGTCTGCGCTGGCTGACCCAGGGCGTGCCGGCCAGGGCGAAGCGCCAGGGCCGTACCCGGTCGGGTTCCAGGGCGAAGTCTATCCCCACCCTCGGGCCTTTCAGGATGCCTTCCGGCGCCGTGCCCTCCAGGAGTTCCAGCCCGCCCGGAAGCCAGAGCGGGTGGCGGGTGAAGCTGAGGTCCACGGCCAGCGCCTGGGCCACCTTGCCCGGTCCGGTGAGCAGGCCCGGGCCGGTGAGCCCGCCCCGGCGCCGGGTCACCAGCTCCAGGCCCGCCACCGGCTCGCAGCTGCGGATGAGGATGCCCTCGCCCTGGCCGGAAGGGCCCGTGACGATGTTCAGCATGTGGTGCACGCCGTAGCAGAAATACACGTAGGCCTGGCCGCCCTGTTCCCACATGGGGGCGTTGCGCGGGGTCCGGCCCGAGCGGCAGTGGCTGGCGGAGTCCTCCTGGCCGCCGTAGGCCTCCACTTCGGTGATGCGCAGGGTCACCTCCCCGTGGCGCAGGTAACGGCCCAGCAGGTCCTGGGCCACGTCCTCCACCGCCCGGAGGTAGAAGGCGAGCGGGATCAGATCGTCAGGCTGTGGCACATCCGGCCCCGGACGTAGCTGGCCCGGATCATCCGCGGGTCGCTGCGGTACATCAACCGGCTCAGCACTTCGGTCGCGGGTTCGAGGGTCCGGCCGGGCGCCGGGTCCACCTGGTCCGGATCCACCACGATGAAGTCGGCGTCCTTGCCCGCGTCCAGGCTGCCCAGGCGCTCGGCCTGGCCCAGGGCCCGGGCGCCGCCCAGGGTGGCCAGGGCGAAAGCCTGGGCCGGGTCGATGGGCGGGTCGGGCTCCAGCCCCAGGGCCTGGTGGACCCGCTGGTAGTCCGTTTCGGGCAGGCCCAGCCCACGCAAGCGCCGGCCCTGGGTCTGCTGGTCGGCCCAGCGCAGCTTGGAGGCGGTGCAGGCCATGGCCATCTCGGCCCAGAGGTCGAGGCTGGGGCCGGCCCCCACGTCGGTGCCCAGGCCCACCGTCAGGCCCTCGTCCAGCCAGCGGCGCAGCGGCATGATGCCGCTCTTGAGGAAGGCGTTGGAGCGCGGGCAGTGCACCACGGTCGCGCCGGACGCGCGGATCACCTGCCGCTCGGAAGGCCCCAGATGGATGCAGTGGCCCAGCAGGGTGCGCGGGCCCAGCAGGCCGGCGCGGGCGTAGACGTCGGTATAGTCCGCGGCCTCCGGGAAGAGTTCATGGACCCATTGCAGCTCGTCGAGGTTTTCGCTGAGGTGGGTCTGGATGAACGCCGCGTGCTTTTCCGCCAGCCGGCCGGCACCGCGCAGCAGCTCCCTGGAGCAGGTGGGCGCGAAGCGCGGGGTGAAGGCGTACTGCAGCCGGCCGCCATCCCGGCCGTGCCAGGCCCTGCAGAGCTCCTCGCTCTGGGCCAGGGAGGCGGCGGTGTCTTCCTTGAGCCGGTCGGGGCTGTGCTGGTCCATCATGACCTTGCCCATCACGCAGCGGATGCCCGAGCGCTCAGCCTCCTGGAAGGCGCGGTGGGCGGCCTCCAGGTGAACCGAGCCGTAGACCACCGTGGTGGTCGTGCCCAGGGCGAGCTGGTCGCGGAAGTAGGCCCGGGCCGCCCGGGCGGCCCATTCCGGGTCCTCGAAGCGGATCTCGGCCGGGAAGATGTGGGTCTTGAGCCAGGGCAGCAGTTCCTCGCCGTCCATGGCCACGGCCTCGTGCTGGGGCAGGTGCGAATGCAGGTCCACCAGTCCCGGGAGGACCCAGAAGGGGCGCAGATCCTGGACGGCCTCGCCGGGATGGGCGGCGGCCACCTCCGGGAAGGGCCCCGCTTCCTTGATGCGACCCGCCGCGTCCACCAGCATGGCGCCGTCAGGGATGTCCCGAAGGCCCGAGGTTTCGGAAGGGCTCAGCAGATGGGCACGGAAGAGCACGAATGAGTCTCCATAAAAAGAGCGGCTAGGCCGCCGTCAACTTGCACAGCCATGGTAGCAGCACAGGGAGGCGCGGGATTGCTGGTAACATGGCAGCATTCAGTGCATCGACCCACGCCGCGACGTGCTCAGATCAGACGAACGCCATTGATACAGGGATACTGGTCTAATGACGATATTGCACATCCTGATTCTAGCCATCATCCAGGGCGCGGCCGAACTGCTTCCGGTTTCGAGCTCGGCCCACGTCATCGCCGCCGAAAAGCTGCTGGGGCTGGACCCGACCCGGCCGGAGATGACGCTGCTGCTGGTCATGCTGCATACCGGCACCATGTTCGCGGTGATCTGCTTCTACTGGAAGGTCTGGTGCGCGGTGTTCTTCCGCTCCCGGGCGGAGTTCCTGGCCTTCCTGCGCCTCCTGGTGGCGGCCACCGCCCTGACCGGGCTGGTGGGCCTGGGCCTGAAGTTCATCATTGAAAAAGTGGCGCTGAAGGGCGTGGCCCACGCCGAAGTGGAGATGATCTTCGGCAACCTGACCCTGATCTCGGCTTCCCTGGCGGTGGTCGGCGTGCTGATCTGCTACTCCGGCCTCAAGACCCAGCGTTCCGGCCAGGACGGGGGCCCCCTGGACCTGACCGGGGCCTGCAGCATGGGGGCGATCCAGGGGCTTTGCCTGCCGTTCCGCGGCTTCTCCCGGTCCGGCGCCACCATCTCCACCGGGCTCATCCTGGGGCTGTCCCGGAAGCAGGTCGAGGCGTTCAGCTTCGCCCTGGCCGTGGTGCTCACGCCGCCCATCATCGCCATGGAGGTCCTGCGCCTGCTGAAGGCCCAGCACGCCGCGGCGGCGGCCGGCGCCGGGACCAGCCTGGTGGGGCTGTTCCTGCCGAGCCTGACCGGCATGGTGCTGAGCTTCGCCACCGGCCTGCTGGCCCTGCGCTGGCTTTCCACCTGGCTGGAAAAGGGCCGCTGGCACCTGTTCGGCATCTACTGCCTGTGCGCCTCGCTGGTCACGTTCGTGCTCAGCTGGAGCGGCATGTAGTCAGCGGTGCGTGCGCTCGCGCACGAAGCCCAGGGCCCGGTCCTTGTCCGCGTCCATCACCACGTTCAACTCGCAGCCGGGGAACACCTGCTCCACGTCGATGACCCGCACGGCCCTTTCCAGCCGGGCGTGCTCGGGCAGCATATGCGTGAGCACGCTGGGGCTGTCCCGGAAGAAGGCCTCGTTGAAGAGGTTGCCCTCCTCGTCGGGGTACAGGGCCAGGTAGTGGATCTTGGCTTCCACCAGGTCCTGGAAGAAGTGGGTGCCGAACGACAGGTCCGGCACGTAGTTGCCCTTCTTGCGGGCGATCTCCACCAGCAGCGAGGTGTTGTTGATGCCGGAGTAGGTGATGCCCACGCCCAGCGTGACGTCGCCCCGGCTGCCCCAGCGGCCGGGCCCCATGAGGATGAACTGCCGGCGCGGCAGGACCTGGTTGAGATGGCTCACCGCCTCGGCGATGCCCAGCAGGTCGGCCAGATCGGGGATGGTGCGGTACTCCTCGGGATCCACGTAGACGATGTAGCGGATCCCCTCGACGCTGCCGTTGGTGACGTACTTGCTCGCGGAGAACAGCTTGTGGTCGAACGGCACCTTGCTGGGGATGGAGATCTGGGCTTCTTCGATCATCCGGCTCTGGGGCCGGCACTGCAGCAGGTAGAGGCGCTCGCCGTCGTGGGCGAACTCCAGGTCCACCGGCATGCCCAGGGCGTCCTGCAGGATGGCCAGCATCGCCTTCACCTGCGGGATGAACTCGGTGCGCTCCACCAGGCCGGCGAAGGTCACCAGCAGATCGTCATGGCCGGGCCGGAACATGCCCTTCATGGGCTTCTTCAGGAAGCCGTCCTCCAGCAGGGAGACGATCTGTTCCAGCATGGGGTAATCGTCCCCGGCCTGCTTGAAGATCTCGCGCACGCTGAGCGACTCGAACCGGCCGGTCTCCAGGTTGATGACGTCCATGGAATTCTGGGCGTAGTGCTCGACCTGGTCGGGCATGATGTTGACCCGCAAGTTGGGCTGGCCGGGGCTGATCATGAACGGGAAGTCGCGGCCCATGCGGTCCACCGCCCGGGTGCCCAGGCCGGTCACCATGCGGACGATGCCGTCCTCGCGCTTGAGCCGGGACGACCAGCGGAACTCGTTGTTGCTGAACGCCACCCCGGCGAAGGCCGGGAAGAAGTACTTGCCCACCTGCCTGCCCACCACCTTCTGGATGATGATGCCCATCTCCTCCACGAAATCCAGCAGGCCGCGCTCGGCCCGGTACTCCATGGGATCGGGGCCGAACACCGAGGCGTAGACTTCGGCCACCGCGTCGATCAGCGCCGCCTGGCGATCCTCCCGGGAGCCGGTGTTGGCCAGGAACAGGCTGCGGTACTTGCCGGAAAACGCCATGCCCTCGCTGTCTTCCAGCAGGCTGGATGAGCGCACGATCAGCGGCCCTTCGCCCAGGTCGTCCATGGCGAACTGGATCTGCTGTTCCATCTCATGGGAGAAGAAGGAGTTCTTGAAGACCTGCTCTAGGTACGGGAAGGTCTGGCGGATCTCCTCCAGGGGCGCGAACTTGAGGCTCCAGAGGTCTTCCATGCTGTTGTGGCGCAGGAAATTCCACATGCCGTCGGAGGTGATGTACCAGGTCTTGGGGGTGCGGATGCTTTCGATGAGCGGATTGCCTTTGCCGTTCCGGCGCAGGATGCGCTTGGCCAGGATCAGGCCGGCGGCCTTGCCGCCCAGCTTGCCGTTGCCCTGGGCCGGGCCCGCCACGTGGGTCAGGATCTCGCCGAAATCGCTGATGAACAGGTGGTTCTTGGCGATGCCGATGAACTTCAGGTTCTCGGTGAGGAAGCGGCGGATCAGCGCTACCCGCACGTTCAGGTCGTCCGGGATGGACAGGCCGGTCATGTCGTCGCCGGCGGTGTCCCGGCAGAACCGGTCCACCAGCTCGGTGATCTCCACCAGGGGGATGTCGCGCTTCTCGGTGGCGATGGCCAGGTAGCCCAGCTTGTCCTGGCGCATCCACTGCTTGAGCAGGCTGGTGAGCGGGGCGTCCTCGAACACCATGGACGCCACGTCCTGGATCTCGCCGAAGGTCTTGCGCAGCAGGTCGATGTCGCGCTTGGGCAGCGGCGCGTTGGAGCCGTGGGAGGAAACCTCGCCCTGGGCGTAGATGGCCGGATCGAACTGGGCGATCATCTTGTGCACCCCGGGCACCCCCAGCTTGGAGGCGTGGTTCATGAGCCGGCGGATCAACCGGTGGTGCATGGGCGGATCGATCTCGCCCAGCAGGTCGAGGATGGCGCGCCACTCGGGCTTGCGCTCGGGGGCGGGCGCCGGGGCGGGTGGATTGTCCATCTCGCCGCTGTGCTGGGCGATGCGCACCTCGGCCAGGTGGCCCAGCTTCTGGGCGGTCAGGTCCACCAGCTTCTTCTGGTCCAGGTGGAAGGGGCTGCTGGGGGCGCGCGAAGAGCGGTTCTCCAGGTAGACCACCTCCACCTCGCCCAGGGTCTCGCCCTTGACCAGGATCGGCGCGCGCAGCGTCCAGGTGCAGGGGATGAACCCCTTGGTCTCGAAGCATTCGCCCCAGAAATGGATCCGCGCCTGGCACACCTCCTCGTACTTGAACCCCTTGGGCAGGACCTCGGCCACCGCCTGGAGGATCTGGGTCAAGGAAAGGTCCTGGCGCGCCAGCAGCGCGGCGATCTCGAAGATGGTCTGGAGCTCGCGGGACTGGCCGAAGGTGGTGTTTTCCATTGGGCGGGATCCTCGGGTGAAATATAGGCAGTGTAACTAAATACGGCCCGCCGGAGGGCGGGCCGTTGGTTGCTGCACGGAATTTTCCTGGAGCCTAGACCCAGCCGCGCAGGTGGCTGGCTTCAGCGACGCGCTTGATGGAGATCATGTAGGCGGCGTCGCGCATATAGACTTTCTTGTCCCGGGCGAGGAAGGACACGGCCTTGAACCCGGCGGTCATCTTCTGGTCGAGCTTGGTCAGGACTTCTTCCTTTTCCCAGAAGTAGTTCATGTTGCACTGCACCTGCTCGAAGTAGGAGCAGGTCACGCCGCCGGCGTTGCAGAGGAAGTCGGGGATCAGGAAGATGCCCTTCTTCTGGATGACGACATCAGCTTCGGGGGTGGTGGGGCCGTTGGCGCCTTCGGCGATGAGCTTGACCGTCGGCTTGATCTTGTTGACGTTCTCGCTGTTGATCATGTTCTCCTGGGCGGCGGGGATCAGCACGGTCACTTCCTGCTCGATCCAGGCATCGCCATCCAGCTTTTCCCAGCCATTGGCCTTGGCCTTGGCGGGATCGATGGTGCCGAACTTGTCGATGGAGGCCATCAGCAGCTCGAACTTGATGCCGTCCTTGCAGCGATAGGTGTAGGGCACCTTGTCGTTGTTGTCCCAGCAGGAGATGGCGATGACCTTGCCGCCGTACTGGGTGAACAGGTCGAGGGAGTACTGGGCCACGTTGCCGGCGCCCTGGATCGAGGCGGTGGCGCCCTTGATGTCGATGCCGAGTTCCTTCATGGCTTCGCGGATGGTGTAGACAACGCCGTAGCCGGTGGCTTCGGTGCGGCCCAGGGAACCGCCCATGCCCACGGGCTTGCCGGTGATGAAGCCGGGGCGCTTGCCGCCAACGATGGTTTCATACTCGTCCATCATCCAGAGCATGTGCTGGCCGTGCGTCATGACGTCCGGAGCCGGAACGTCGTTGTAGGGCCCGACCATCTTGGAGACCTGGCGGATCCAGCCGCGGCAGATCTTCTCCTGCTCGCGATCGGAGAGTTCGCGGGGGTCGCAGATCACGCCGCCCTTGCCGCCGCCCAGGGGAATGTCCACCACGGCGCATTTCCAGGTCATCCAGGTGGCCAGCGCCTTGACGGTGTCGATGGTCTCGTTGGGATGGAAGCGGATGCCGCCCTTGGCGGGGCCGCGGGCATCGCTGTGCTGGATGCGGAAACCACGGAAAATCTTCACCTGCCCGTTGTCCATGCGGACCGGGATGGTGAAGTGCAATTCACGTGACGGGTTGCGCAGCAGGTCGCGAGTCCCCTGGTCGAGGCTCAACTTCTCAGCCACGGCATCGAACTGCTTCTGTGCCATTTCAAACGGATTGAAGGCCTTCTCAGCCATAACTCCACTCCTTGAAAGTTTTTGTGCTTACTGTGCCTGCTGCAACAGGCCACGGTTCTTAGGCGAATCAGCCTAACCCGGTAATTATGGCCTGAGTTAGAAGGCTTATGGTTGCGCCGGGGCGAACAAGTGACGAAGGGCACTTGCTGCGCCGAGTCAAGCCGCGTGCCAGCTTACTTTGCGGGGAATCCCCCAACCGGCTGGGTGATGATTGCTGGATAATACCCCGCCGTGGCCGCAGCGGCGCCATCCGGCCATGCGGTATCATCATTGAGCCATAAGGCTGAATCCCTTCAGGAGTCCCAAAGATGCGCTTTGCCCCCAGCTTGTTTGTCGTTGCCGCCGGTCTCGCCGCCTGCTCCTTTGTGGCCTGCCGCAAGTCCGAAGACGAAAAACCCGCCGGCGCCGCTCCGGCCGCCCAGAACGCGCTCCAGGGCACGGTGCTGGAGGTCCTGCCCGCCCCGCCCTACAGCTACCTGCACCTCAAGGCGGCCCAGGGCGAGCTCTGGGCGGCGGTGCCCGCGGCGGCGGTCAAGGTGGGCGATCCGGTGACGGTCCTGGTGCAGATCAAGATGGACAAGTTCCAATCCACCGCCCTCAATCGCACCTTTGATGCGCTCTACATGGGCACCCTGGCGGGCGCCGCCCCCGTGGCCGCCGCCCCCGCTCCCGCAGCTGCCGCCCCCGCGGCCGGCGCTCCCGCTCCGGCCGCCGCCATGGCCTCCGCCGCGGCCGCCCATGGCGCGCACCCGATCCCCGTCATCGAGAAGGTGGCGAAGGCCACGGGGCCGGATGCCCACACCGTGGCCGAGCTCTATGCCGGGAAGAGCCGCCTCAAGGACCGGCCCGTGGCGGTCAGGGGCAAGATCATGAAGTACATGGCGGGGATCATGGGCAAGACCTGGATCCACCTTTGTGACGGCAGCGGCAGCCCCCAGACCCGGGACTTCGACCTCGCCGTCACCACCTTGGACGTCGCCAAGCTGGGCGACGTGGTGACCGTGAAGGGCATCCTCCACGTCGACCGGAATGTCGGGTCAGGCTATGTCTACCCCATCATCGTGGAGGACGCCAAGATCGTCCGGTAACCCCCATGTACCCGATCCGGCTCATCACCATCGGGCGCCCGAAGCTGGCGCCGGTGCGGGAGCTGGAAACGCACTACCAGGGGCTGCTGAAAGCCTTCGTCCGGCTGGCCGTGGTGGAACTGCCCGAAGGCAAGGGCGATCCGTCGCGCCAGCTGAAGGACGAGGCCGAGCGGATCCGTCCGCACCTCCTGTCGGCCCGCTGTCCGGTGCTGCTGAGCGCCGACGGCCCTCCGCGCAGCTCCGAGGCGTTCGCCCAGTGGCTGGGGACGCGCGTGGACCGGGGCGACAGCCTGGCCTTCGCGGTGGGGTCCAGCCACGGGTTCGATCCGGGACTCAAGGCGGAGGTGCGTGAACACCTGAGCCTCAGTCCCATGACCTTCCCCCACGACCTGAGCCGGGTCCTCTTCCTGGAACAGCTCTACCGGGCCTTCGCCATCCTCAAGGGCAGTCCATATCATAAATAATTATATATATATTGCAGTTTGCCCAGGGCCCGGCTGGGCGGCGCTGGTCATCCCGGATGGCGGGTCCCCTCCAGATTGCATTAAAGATTTACGGACCCTTTTCCCGTCGGAGCTTGGGGCGGGATTGCCGCCCGGCCGGAACCAGCCGATGCAGCCGCAACCGGCCAAGACATAGCAATAAGATCAACTTTAATCTTTACTTGCTAGCCCAGCGCAGTGTTTGTACATTCAACCAACTTGGCAACCTGGAGGTTGTAACCCGGTTTCCGAGGCGTTCGCTCTTTTGGGAAATGCAACAAGCTGTAAAATCTTAAGTTAAGTAATCATTGCCAAGGCTCTGGGGCTGGATCTTTCGGATGGGATCGGGCATGGTGGCTCCGGCCGGGAGGCCTGACCCTGGTCAGTTCTTTCAGCCAGGGTTGTACCCCTTCGCCACTGAATGGATGGTGGACCATCCATTTCTGAGCCTTGTGTCCGAAATCATAGAGACTTTGAGATAAAAGATTGACGTATCCTTAATTTGGTTTGAGAATTCCAGGGAGCAGAGTATTTCAAATGCAGTGGCACCAGGGACTCAGCCGATCATCAGGATCTGATCGGCTAGGTCCACCTTTTTCAATGTCAGCCAGCGTTTCTTGAGTTCCAGCCCAGCCATTTCGAACCAGGAGGTCCCCAATGCGTATGCGATCCATGATCCTGCCGACCGCACCCATGCGGCGCATGGCGGGCGGAGGCCTCTCATGATCTACCGCACCCGCTTGGCCCTGCTTGCTGCTCTGGTTGCCGGCACGGCCATGGCCCAGGACGTGGCCTTCTCCACCACCAGCATCGCCCAGGCCTGGACCACCAAGACCCCCGGATTCAGCGACACCACGCAGGTTCCGTTGACCGAGTTCGTGGGCGTCGACGCGACCAAGCTCGGCGGCAAAGAGGCGCTCTCCTTCCATATGTACGGATGGGGCATGGCCGACCTGGGCGACCAGTCCTACATCGGCGGCAAGCACACCGGGGATCTCACCTACGGCTACCTGCAGTACGACTTCAAGCAAGCCAACGCCCAGATCAAGGCGGGCCGGATCATCGTCAACCAGGGCCTCGGCCCGATGGCGCTGGACGGCGTGGAGGCCCGCACGGACCTCCGCTACGGCTTCATGGTGTCCGCCTTCGCCGGCACGCCCGTGGTGTTCAAGAACTACAGCAACAATAATCAGTACTTCGTCGCCTACCAGCAGGACATCTCCTTCGGCGGCCGCTTTGCCTGGCGGACGGCCAAGCTTGGCGAAATCGGCGTGTCCTACCTCCAGGACGGCAGCCACCCCGCCGCGGGGCTGACGGTTCCGCAACCGGTGGACTACACCCGCAAGCAGCTGGCGGCCGACGTCAAGCTGGATCCCTGCGCCTTCCTCGACGTGGCCGGCCGCACGGTGCTGAATGTGGCCAGCGACCAGATCACCGTCCCCGGCACCGACCCTTCCCGGATCGCCGAGCACGACTACAAGGCCACCGCCAAGGTGAACGAGAAGATCTCCATCACCGGCACCTACGTGGAGCGGAACTTCTTCTCCTACTATGCCGGCAGCACCCTGCCGAGCCTGTTCAACCAGGATGAGCAGGGCACCTTCAAGGCCACCGGGGCCAGCCTGGTGTGGGCTGCCCTGGCCAATCTGCAGATCGTGGGCGACGTCCGCCGCTCCGAGCGCACCAGCTACGGCGACGCCACCCGGGCCGGCGGCGAGGCCCGCTACACCTTCACCAATGCCCACGTGGTCGCCGGCGCAGCCTACCACCAGGTGAACGCCGACGATGTGCTGCCGGTGAATGCCCAGTTCGCGGCCTACAGCCTCTCCCACAGCGAAGAGCGCGTCTGGGTGATGGCCGACCGGGGCGCCTACTCGGCCAGCCTGGACATGATCCGGCTCCATTACGACGACGCCGATGCCAATCCGAACCTGCACGGCCAGTCCATCGAATCGGCGATCGTGGGTTCGCTGGGCTACAAGGCCAAGGACAACTTGAGGCTCTCCGCCGATCTGAGCGTCGAGGACAACGCCCTCACCAAGAGTCAGGTCATGGCGCTCCTGCGGGTCCAGTACACGTTCGGCCTGGCAGCCAAGGGAGGCAAGTAAATGCTCAAGAAATTCGCGCTCCTTTCTGTCGCCCTCGGCCTTGGGCTCATGGTCGCCTGCTCCTGGATTTCGCCCAAGGGCAGTTTCGCACCCACCCACCCCCAGGCCCTGGACAACGGCCGGCCCACCTGCTCCGACTGCCACGGCACCGACCGGGTGTCGGGCAGCGAGAAGACCTTCGCCTCCTTCAACCACACCGAGGCCTTCGTCGCCAACCACAAGTTCCAGGCCAACCAGGACCCCGCCACCTGCGCCGCCTGCCATGCCCAGTCCTTCTGCGCTGATTGCCACGGCGGCAAGACCGCCATGCTGCCCTCGGTCAAGCTGGGCAACCGGCCCGACCGGGTGTCGCCGCACCGGACCGGCTACCTGAGCCTGCATCGCATCGACGGGAAGATCGACCCCACCAGCTGCTTTGAGTGCCACGGTCGCGCCAATAACGAGAAGTGCACTGCTTGCCATAAGTAGGATCTGATGAGGAAAGCTGGGGAACCATGATGAGCAAAATCGGCCTGATGCTTAGAACCTGCGTTGTGATGACCTTGGCCCTGGTCTTCATGGCCTGCTCCAAGAGCAACGGCAGCGCCCCCCAGCTGAACCCGCTGGGCCAGCACCCCGATGGCTGGATCGCCACCCATTGGATCACCTTCAACCAGAACAAGAACCAGTGCGCCCCGTGCCACGGCTCCTACACCAACGCCAGTTCCACCGGCGGCACCACCGGGATCAACTGCTTCTCCTGCCATGCCCAGCAGGTCCCCGTCGTGTATGCGCCGACCCATCCCGCCGGCTGGCAGACCGTCGGCAACGTTCCCTTCCACGGCACCTACGCCAAGCAGGCGGCCTCCCTCACCGGCGGTTTCGCCCACTGCGCCGCCTGCCACGGCAGCCTCTACAACAATGCCGACGGCACCACCGAGTCGTGCATGACCTGCCACACCAACGCGCCCCATCCGGACAAGCCCTGGCACGGCACCACCGCCGACGGCACCAACCATGCCACCACCGATCCCAGCAACGCCGCCGAGTGCGCCAAGTGCCACCTGAACGGCACCAACCTGGATCCCAACGACCTGCAGTTCCACGGCACCGCGCCGGCCGGAACGGCTCCGGGCTGCTTCAACAACACCCTGTGCCACGGCAACAGCCCCGGCCACGTGTACGACTGGGCGCTGCCCACCCTGCACGGCCAGGCCGCCATGACCACCCCCAGCGCCACCGCCGGCTTCGCCTATTGCGCCACTTGCCACGGGTCCAATTTCGCCGGCGGCGCGGGCACCTCCTGCCTGGCCTGCCACACCAACGCCCCTCACCCGGACTCCCCCTGGTATGCCCCTGGCACCCTCATCAGCCACGACCTGACCAACCCGGGCAATGCCGGCCAGTGCGTCAAGTGCCATGCGCTCGGCAACAATTCCACCCTGCAGCCGGTGCCGCCGGCGCCCGCGGGAACGGCCCCGGGCTGTTTCAACGGCACCATGTGCCACTCGGTCACCGGCATCTAGCTTCAGGCCCATGTTCGCCACGAGCATCCAAGGAGGTGAACCATCGCTTTCAACACCTTCACCATTACCCCTCGCAAGAAACCACAACCAATTACTCTCAAAGGAGATGCGCCGTATGCGTTCTAAACCTCAACTTCGATATTGCGGACTGCTAGTTGCCGCAATCTCCATCGCCGCCCTGGTCGGATGCAACGGCTCCAGCGGCTCCACCGGCGCCACCGGCCCGGCTGGCCCGACCGGCGCGGCCGGCGCCCCCGGCGGCACCGCCGCCACCAACATCGGCTCGATGACCCAGGCGCAATGGTCAGCCCAGAAACTGCAGGGCACCGTCACCAACGTCAACATGAACAGCGGTCAGCCGATCGTCACCTTCAAGGTGACCAACTCGGAAGGCGTGCCGCTTTCCGGTCTGGGCGGCGCGGATCCTTCGGGCTTCTCCAACCACTTCGGCTTCACCATCGCCAAGCTGGTGACTCCGGCCAATCCCGCCAACAACGGCAACGTCATGCCGAGCTACTGGGTCAACTACGAGTTCGTGCAGCCCCCGGCGACCCCGACCGGCACCGCGGCGATCTCGGGCTATCCCGATCCTGAATACAAGGCCGCCAACCTCACGGACAACGGGGATGGCACCTACACCTACCAGTACAACCTGAACCTCAGCCAGGTTGCGGCCAACGCGCTCGCGGCCTCGGCCACCTTCACCGGCAACAAGGCCCTGGCCGACCTCGGCGACCTGACCTACAGCGCCAGCGACACCTTCCGCATCCTGATCCTCGCGGGCGGCCAAGCCACGGGCAGCGGCGCCATTCCCGCCCCGGCGCCGGTCCTCACTTCCGCCAACATCGTCTACGACTTCGTCGGCACCGCGCCCAACACCCCCATCACCGCGCCCAACGACATCGTGACCCCGGCCTCCTGCAACGCCTGCCACAGCAAGCTGAGCATGCACGCCAACTACATGCCTCCGGTGCAGGACACCCACGCCTGCGTGGTCTGCCACACCGACCAGATGAAGTTCAACTTCGCCGACGCCCGCGCCGGTGTGACTGGCACGACGCTGCCCGCCGGCACCACCGGCAAGCTGGACGGCTTCGCCATCGGGCTGTTCCCGAACTTCATCCACAAGATCCACATGGGCAACAACCTGTCCCTGCAGGGCTACAGCTTTGATGGCACCCCCATCAACAGCCTGCCCTTCACCCAGTTCCCGCAGGATGTGCGGAACTGCAACACCTGCCACACCAACACCGCTGCCGTGACCACCCCGGCGACGGTCACCGTGAACGGTGTCACCACCCCCTGGCCGACGGTCCCGCCCATCGCGACCGCCACCGCCCAGGGCGACAACTGGAACATGGCTCCTGGCCGCGCCGCCTGCGGCGCCTGCCACGACACCACGGTCTTCTCCACCAACACCAACCACGGCAACGGCATCACCACGACCTACCTGGATGACAGCAAGTGCGCAACCTGCCACACCGCCCAGGACATCCAGGTCGCCCACTGGCCGATCTACGCGCCTGGCACGCCCAACAACACAAGCCTGACTGCGCCCGTGCTCGCCGGCAACCCCTACAACGTCCCCAACGGCCTCAACGGGGGAACCGCGCACAAGCTCACCTGGACCGTTTCCAAGGTGACCGTCGACGCGAACTACCACCCGAACATCACCTTCGCGTTCTTCGAGGACTACAGCTCCACGATCACCCCGGTGACTGGTTACACTGCGGGCGCAACCCAGATGATCCCCGGCTTCACCGGCTCGCCGACCCTGAAGCTGCTTGTCGCCCTGCCCCAGGACGGCATTGCCAACCCGGCCGACTACAACTACTTCCCGTCGGTCGCCATCAACACCATCTGGAACGGCACCGCCACTGGCGCCACTGCCGGCAGCTGGAACGCCAACGCCGACGGTTCCGTGACGATCATCATGACCGGCATGACCTTGCCTGCGGGCACCAACATGCTCAAGGCCGTCCTCGGTTATGGCTTCATGACCCAGGCCAGTGCCCTCGGCACCGACGCCTTCAATTACACCAGCTACGCCAACGGCCTGCAGGTCGCGACCCAGGCGTCGTCGCTTGACTGCTCCAGCTTCCCCGGCACGGCGGCCGTGGTCCGGCGCTCCATCCTCAAGCCGGGCGCCTGCCTGAGCTGCCACGAGAACCTCGGGTTCTTCACCAACTCCGCCTTCCACAGCGGCACCTACAACGATCCTGAGGCCTGCCTCAGCTGCCACGCCCCCAACGCGACCGATCACACCGGTGGCGTCTGGAGCATCAACCTCAAGGAATGGATCCACGGCATCCACTCCGGCGGCCTGAATTCCGCCGGCACCGCCCTGGCCGGGCTTCCCCAGACGCCCCGGGTCAATGCCTACACCAACCTTGTCGCCGAGGAGTTCTGGAACATCCAGTACCCCGCGCTGCTGAACGATTGCACCCAGTGCCACGTCGAAGGTTCCTATGACTTCGCCGGCGCCAGCAACGTTGCCCAGTACCCGAACCTGCTGTGGAGCCTTGCGGCTTCCGGCACCCTGGTCGCCAACGGCAACCAGGTCATCAACAAGACGGGCCTGATGCCGCTTCCGGCCGCTGGCACCATCCCTGCGGCCAATTCCGCCACCGGGACGCTCGCCGCCGGGAACTACCCGAACGGCTGGATCGGTTCCACCGCCACCACCTACGGCGCTGACTACATGTCTCCTGGGTTCTCTGGCTACCTGTCTGCCAGCTCCACCCCCGCGGCGAACGTCACCGCCTTCAACTCGGCTGCTGGTTTGGCGCTTGGCAGCGGCTGGTCGGTCACCTACACTCCGGCCAACCCCCTCGCCAACCCTCCCGTCGTCGCGTCGTTCACCCCCCATGCGGCCGCTTCGACCGTCCTGGTGACCTCGCCGATCACCTCGGCCTGCTCCTCCTGCCATGATTCGCCCCAGGCGATTCTCCACTTCCAGGGCAACGGCGGGCAGTACTACGCCCCGCGCGGTTCCTCCGCGACCCTGGTCAACACCGAGCAGTGCCTCATCTGCCACGGCGCCGGCAAGACTCAGGACGCCCAGACCGTGCACATGAACTTTAATTAACTTCCCCTCCGGAGCGGGAGCCATCCCGCTCCGGAACTTGCATTCCGTCAGGAAGATGACCCGGATGCCCCCAAGCATCTGGGTTATCTTATTTCCTGCCCCTGGATGGGGCTTCATGAGGTGAACGAATGACATTCCCCACCCAGATGCGCGGACCGGCGCTGGCTGTCCTGCTCTGCGCCGTCCCGTCGATCCTGGCCGCCCAGGTGGCTCCGGCCAAGCCGGCGCCCGCGGCACCGGCTCCAGCGCCCAAGCCGGCGCCCGCGGCACCGGCTCCAGCGCCCAAGCCGGCCAAGATCAAGAAGGTCCCGCTCAAGGACCAGGTGGACATGAACAATGCGCCCAAGGCCAGCCTGAAGAAGCTGCCCGGCGTCACCGATGACCTGGCCGACAAGATCATCGCCGGCCGGCCCTACCTGACCAAGACCAGGCTGGTGACCAAGGGGGTGCTGCCCATGGATCTGTTCCAGCGGATCCGCGAAAGCATCTTCGTCGGTGCCCCCAAGGCCAAGAAATAGCCCTGGGCTGGAGCGGCCCCTTTGTGGAAAAATGCTAATTCGTGTCTCACCAGGAGACTGCGGCTGCATGTGCGCCCGCTGAACCCTGTCTTCACCCTAGGATTGACCCCATGAAAAAGTTGTTTGACATGTTCGCCTCCCTGCGGCTGGCGGTGATCCTGCTGCTGCTGATCCTGGTGGGACTGGCGGCGGGAACCATCGTCGAGACCCGGGCGGGCGCCGAGATCGCCGGCCGCCAGGTGTACTACGCCTGGTGGTTCCTGGGCCTGCAGGGCCTGCTCGCCATCAACGTGGCCATGTCCCTGGCCGACCTGTTCCCTTGGACCAGGAAGCGGATCGGCTTCGTGGTGACCCACGCCTCGCTGCTGCTGATCCTGGCCGGGGCCTGCACCAGCTACTTCCTCAAGATCGAAGGGATGATGAGCATCCAGGAGGGCGAGCGCGCCTCGGTCATCGAGAACCGCGACAAGGAACAGAACCTCCTGTCCGAGCACAAGCTGCCCTTCGATGTGAAGCTGGACAAGTTCGTGCTGGAGACCTACCCGGGGACCATGCGGCCTTCCGGCTTCCGCAGCGAGGTGGAGATCACCGACCACGCCAGCGGCCAGACGTTCCCGGCGGCCATCTGGATGAACCATGAACTGCACTACCGCGGCTTCGCGCTGTTCCAGTCCAGCTACAGCCAGCAGGGCGGCGCCCAGTCCACGGTGCTCTCGGTGTCCAAGGACCCGGGGCAGAACCTGGTGTTCGCCGGCTACATCACCCTGCTCATGGGCATGATCATCGTGCTCTCCACGCGCATCGCCCAGGCCCGGGAAGCGGCGGCCCGGCCGCCGGTGGCGGCGCCCCGGGGCGCGGGACGCAAGGCCCTGCTGGCGCTGCTGCTGCTGGCCGGGGTCGCCTCGGCCCGGGCCGCCACGGTGCCGGATCTGCTGCGCCGGATGCCGGTGCAGCATGACGGCCGGGTGATGCCCCTGGACACGCTGGCCCGGGAGGCGGTGCATGACGTCACCGGCGCGTCATCCTGGCACGGCGAAGATGCCGTGGCCACCTTCACCGGCTGGCTGTTCAATCCGCCGGCCGGGGCCAACGCGCCGGTGATCAAGGTGGGCTCCAGGGCCTTCGTCCAGGAACTGGGCCTGCCCGCCGGCACCGTCCACACCTCCTTCATGACCCTCGTGCAGAATGCCAAGCTGGTGCAGCTGGTCCAGGCCTCCCGCCAGGCCCAGGAGGAGAACCGGCCGCGCGCCGGCCTGCTGAAGGATGCCGAGGCCATCGACAAGCGCCTGGGCACCATGCAGGCCATCCTCAACCAGCAGGCGGCGCGGCCGGTCCCGGTTCCGGGCAATGCCAGGGCCGCCTGGAACCTGCCCCTTGGCGTGAGCGCGGAGGGCTTCTCCATGCTCATGACCGGGCCCCGCCTGGCGGATTGGCCCAGCGCGGACCAGATGGACACCGAGGTGCTCTACAACCAGCTGCACCCGGTGCGCCTGGCCTGGATCATCCTGCTGGCCTCCCTGGCCCTGGCCATCGTCGCCTGGCGCAGGGAGAGCCGGAGGCTCGACTGGACCTCCTTCGGGGTCCTGGTGGGCGGCTTCGCCATGATGAGCTGGGGCATCCTGCTGCGTTGGAACGCCGGCGGGCGCTTCCCGGCCGCGAACATGTACGAGTCCATGCTGTTCCTGGCCTGGGGCGTGGGCCTGTTCGCGATCATCGCCTACCTGCTGCTGCGCAACCGGGTGGTGGTGATCAACGCCGCGGGCATGGCCGCGCTGGCCATGCTGCTGGTGGACCTGCTGCCGATCGACTCGTTCATCCATCCGGTGGCGCCGGTGCTGTCCGGCACGCCCTGGCTGGCCATCCACGTGCCCATCATCATGGTCAGCTACTCCATCCTGGCCCTGGGCCTGGTGGTGGCCCACATGCAGATCGGCTTCACCATCTTCACGCCCGAACGCACCGAGCTGATCGACAAGATGTATGACCTGCTCTACTGGTACATCTTCGTCGGCTCGCTGTTCCTCATCGCCGGGATCATCACCGGCTCCATGTGGGCCGCTTCGTCCTGGGGCCGCTACTGGGGCTGGGACCCCAAGGAAGTCTGGTCGCTGGTGGCCTTCCTCGCCTACATGGCGATCCTGCACGCCAAGATGGACCGGATCATCGGCAAGTTCGGCGTGGCGGCCATCAGCATCGCCGCCTTCCAGACCATCCTCATGACCTACCTGGGGGTGAACTTCGTGCTGACCACCGGCATGCACTCCTACGGCATGGGCGATACCCCGGTGCTGATGTGGATGCTGCTGGTGGCGGCGGCCGAGGTGATCTTCCTGGCCTGGGGCGCCGTGGCCTATCGGCGGTCGCTCGCGGCCTGATATCGGCTTATGAAAATATGAATCACATGACCAGTTGCTGGAGACCGCAGCGCTGGCCATGGCAAGCCGAAGAACATGACGCTGAGTGAGATCCTTGGGCATCCCGCTGTCCTCGGCCCATCCCTGGAAGAGATCCAGGCCAACTACGCCAAGATCGTGGCGGAAGTGGAAGCGGCATCAGGACCCCAGATCCCTGCGCGTCTGCATGGCCCCGTCCGCCCCCCCAAAGGCGCTCAGGTACTTCCGACCACGACCCATTGCCTTCGTGTGTCTGATCCGATTTGGGCAAGGTTGAATCAGAAGGCCCAGGCCAAAGGCATCAGCTTGAACCAGGCGGCCCAGCTCGCGTTCATCGAGTGGGTTGAACACTGAAACTGGCGCAGCCTGGTTTGGCTGCTACTTGCCCAGGCTCCCGGTCGGCACGCTGGCGGGCAGGACGATGTTGTTCTTGCCCAGGCACCGGGCCCGGGGCGCGCCGCTCTGGTTGCGCAGGTCCAGCAGCTGGAGGTCGCGGATGGTGACCATGGACATGGTCGCGTCCAGGTGCGATTTCACTTCGCACCAGGCATCGTGCAGCGGGCAGGGCTTGTCGCGGCCGTCGCAGTTGACGAAGCCCATCACGCAGCCGGACATGGAATCCAGCCCATCCAGCACGCCGACCACTTCGCCGACGGTGATGCGGTGCGCCGGGCGGGACAGCCGGAACCCGCCACGCGGCCCCCGGACCGAATTCAGCATGCCTTCCTGGGCCAGGGTCTGGAGGATCTTCGCCAGGTAGGGACCCGGCAGGCCGAGGTGGCTGGCCAGATCCTTAGCGAGGCTGTAACTCCCATCCTCTGGCAACGCCGCCAGTGCGCGTAAGGCATACCCGGTGGCCGTAGAAAACAACATTTTCTCATCCCCTGGATAATTAAGGATACGTCCATCGTTTATTAACGCAACAAAAAATATTTGAAAAAAGTGTTTGAATTCTATACCTCTTTAACGCAATGCAGGGTGGTGCCGGTCACCCGCAGCAGGCCCAGGTCCTGGAGCTGGCGAAGGCCCCGGGACAGGGTTTCCGGGGTCATGCCCAGCTGGGCGGCCAGGACCTTCTTGGTCACCGGCAGCACCAGCGATCCGCCCACCGGCACCCGCTCACGGATCCAGGTGCGCAGCCGGTTGGAGCTGTCCGAACCGGTGAGCTGTTCCACCGTGTGGGTGAGCCGGCGCAGCCAGACCGCCTGGGCGTGGATGATGGCCTGGGCCAGGTCGGGGTCCTCGCGCATGGCCGCCAGGAAGGGCGTCTTGGGGAACAGGAAGACCCTGGAGGGCTTCAGGGCGGTGGCGGTGGCCGGGAAGGCCTCGCCGCCGAACATGGCCGCCTCGGCGAAGCTGGCCACCGGCATGATCACCGCCAGGGTCGGATGGGCGCCCGGGATTTCGGCCGCCCGGGTGAGCTGGATGGCGCCCTCCACCAGGACGAAGAAGCCGGTGCAGGGCTGGTCTTCCAGGAACAGCACCCCGCCCGGGTCCAGGTTCCGGGGCCGGGCCAGGCCCTGCAGGCGTTCCCGCTGAACCGGCTGCAGCGACGCGAAGAGGGGGGCCTGGTGCCAGGAGGGTGCGGTCATGCCCCCCAGCATACGACGCCTGACCGGCCTGGAGTCTCTAGAAGAACGTGCGGATGGCGCCCAGCACCCGGTAGTCGTCGTCCACCTCGAACAGGACCTGCCACTTGTCGAAGGTCGTGCAGGGATGGCTGATGCCGCAGCCCACCAGGTCGCCCACCTGCAGGTCGGCGTCGAACGGCAGCTCCAGCCGCGCGTGCTGATCGTACAGGGTGGTGATGCGCCAGGACTCGGGCGCCAGCCGCGCGGGGTCGCCGGGGCGGCACCAGAGGGCCGGGATGGGCAGCCCCAGGTCGTGCCCGGCGTCGCGCTTGCCCAGGCCCAGGAAGGCCAGGCCCGGCTCGGGCCGGCTCAGCACCTGGCCCCAGATCTCCAGGGCGGGCCGCAGTTTCCGGTCCATGCGCAGCGGCTCGGGCAGGCGCCCCTCCAGCAGCGCCAGGAGGTGCCGGTAGTGCCCGGCGTCGTGCGAGAAATAGCAGCCGCTGCGCAGCACCACCCGGTGCGGGCGGGCCAGGGCGTCGCCCAGCGCCTGGACCACCAGGTCGAAATAGGCGGACCCGCCGGCCGAGAGCAGCACGCAGTCGGTCTCGAACAGCCCCTCCCCGTCGCAGCGCTGGGCCAGGGTCACCAGGGCGCCGAGCCAATCCTGGATGCGCGCCCGGTCGGCGGCAGGGTCCTGGCTGGCGATGATGCCTTCGTAACACTCGACGCCGCGCAGTTGGAGCCGGCTCGAGGCCTTGACTGCCCGGGCCACGGCCAGGGCGGCCTGGATGCTGCGGGCCCCGGTCCGTCCGGCGGGGATGCCCAGTTCCACCAGCACCTGGATGGGACGCCGGCCCGGCACCGAAGCCAGCCTGGCCACCGCTTCCGGGGAATCCACCAGGCAGGTGAAGTCGAAGTCCGGATCGGCGTCGAGGGTGCCCTGGAGCCAGCGGATGGCGCCGGGCAGGCTGGATTCGTTGGCCAGCAGGATCCGCCTGATCCCGTATTGATAGGCGGTCCGCACCTGCTGCGGAGTGGCCAGGGTGATGCCCCAGGCGCCGTCCGCCAACTGGCGGTGGAACAGCTGGGGCGCCATGGTGGTCTTGCCGTGGGGACACAGGCAGGCGCCGCTCCGGCGGATGAATTCGGCCATCCACCGGGCATTGTGTTCCAGGGCCGAGCGCTTGAGCACCGCCACCGGGAAATCCAGCTCGCCGCGGGTCAAGCGCAGCCCGAGCCCGCCCACGTCGCCCAGGCGGGTCGCCGGGCGGTCCAGGGGGAAGCCTTTGCTGGCGCCGTCCAACGGGAGGTCGAGGATGGGCTGGAGATAGGCGGCGTTGGCCATGGCGGCTCCGGGGGATGCCCTCATCTTCGCAAGAATGCGGGCGGGCTAACGGCACATTCTGAAGCTGGCCAGGGCGGCCAGGGCGAGGGCGAGCCCGGCCATGATCCAGCGCAGCACCCACGGGCTCCGGGCCGGGGTGCTGATGGGGCGCCAGCGCAGATCGAGGCCGTAGGCGGCTTCGCTCATGGGGGCGCCCCAGAGCTCCCAGGAGCCGTCTTCCCGGAACAGCCCGGACTTGCCCGTGAGGGTGGCCCGGACCAGCGGCAGGCCGGTTTCCACCGCGCGCAGGCGTATCTGGGCGGCGTGCAGGTCGGTGGCCGGCCCCCGCTCGAACCAGCCGTCATTGGTGTGGTTGGTCAGCAGGTCGGCGCCGGCGATGCGCAGCCCGTCCTGCACCCGTTCGCTCGAGAGCGCTTCGCTGCAGATCACCGGGTGGACCTTCAGCGGCCCCTGGGGGGTGGGGATCCGGAAGCTGCTGTCCGCGCCCAGGCGGCCGGCGGACTGGGAGATGAAGCCCAGGTTCTGGTCGAGCCACCGGCGCAGCCAGGGCGGACCGGGCATCCGCTCGCCGAAGGGCATGGGTTCCACCTTGGCCTGGATGAAGCTGGGAGCGCCCGCCGCCTCGCCCCGCACCAGGTTGTAGTTGCCGCCTTCGGTCCCGAACAGCCAGGCGATGCCGCGGCGCTCGGCCTCCAGCTGCATGCGCGCGCTGGGCAGGGTATCGTCCCGCCCCAGCACGGAGCTTTCCGGCCACAGCAGCAGCGTGGCGATCCCGGGCCGCGGCCAGTCCAGCGCCTTGAGCTCGGCGTCCGAACGCAGCCACATGTCCTGTTCCATGCCGGGCCGGCGCAGCCCGGATTCCCAGTCGGGCTGGATCATGACCACGTCCAGCACCCGCGCCGGCCCGCGCGGCAGGGTGCGCCAGAGCCCCGCCCCGGCCGCCAGCACCAGCAGCAGCGCCAGCGGCCCGGCCAGGACCCGCCGGGGCCCGCGGCCGGCGGCCAGGGCCGCCCCGGTATAGGCGCCGCAGGCCCAGAGCAGCCCGGCCAGCCCGTGGCTGCCCACGAAGGCGGCCGACTTGGCCAGCCAGGGCACCCCGCCCAGGGGCGCGCCCCAGCTCCAGGCATAGACGTGGAACCCGTAGCTCTCCCAGACCAGCATGGCCAGGGCCGCCGCGCAAGCCGCGGCCCTGGGGCCGCCACGGCGCATGGCCCAGCGGCCGAACATGGCCACCGCCAGGAAGCCCAGGGCCTCGTAGCCATAGAAGAGCCCCGCGCCCAGCAGGGCCAAGGGGTACGGCAGCGGCCCCTTGACGGCGATGGTGCCCGGCACCCAGTGGAAGATCCCGACCAGGCCCAGGAACAGCGCCAGGTAGACCCAGCCCGCGCGCAGGCCCCGGCCCAGGGCCGCGAACAGCAGGACGGGGAACAGCAGCGCGGCGGCCGCTTCCAGGTAGCCCCGGCCGGAACTGGCCGGGAACCGGAAGGCCAGGAGGAACACCAGGGCCAGGACGAGGACCGCGAGCACGCGGCGCGCCGGCCCCGTCACGCGCCAGCCCTGCGCGCGGTCTCGAAGCAGGCGATGCCCGCGGCCACCGCGGCGTTGAGGCTTTCCACCCCGGAGGTGGCGATGGCCACCCGCTGCACCCAGGCCGGCAGTTGCGCGCCCTGCCAGCCATGCCCTTCGTTGCCCACCAGGATGCGCAGGGGCGCCCGCAGGTCGGCCTGCGCCAGCGGCAGGGCGCCGGGGCCGCCGTCCAGGGCGAACCAGTGCGCCCCATCCGGGGCGAGCGATCCGGTGCGGCGCAGCGGCATGAGGAAGGCGGCGCCCATGCTGCCGCGCAGGGCCTTGGGGCTGAACGGATCGGCACACAGCGGCCCCAGCAGGGCTTCCTGGAAGCCGAAGGCCGCCGCGCTGCGCACCATGGCGCCCAGGTTGCCGGGATCCTGGATGGCCCAGGGGACGATCACCAGGTCCGCCAGGGCTCCGGCCGGTTCCGGTCCGAGGCTGGCGAGCAGGGCATGTTCCGGCGGGCTGGCCGCATCGGCCAGATCGCGCATGAGCGCTTCGCCCAGCACCAGGGTTTCCCGGGCCAGGCGCCGCTCCAGCGGGTGCGGGGCCGCGCCTTCCAGCCGCAGCCAGAGGTCCGGGCGCAACCGGTCCCGGCAGCCCGCGCTGGCCTGGAACCAGGCCAGCACCACCTTCTCGCCCAGCAGCAGGGTATGGCTGCGGCGCTGCCCGCCGGCGGCGAGCAGCGCGCGAAGGCTTTTGAAACGGGGGTTGGCCCGGCTGGTGATCTGGGATTCGACCTGCATGCCCTCCAGCCTATCCGGAGGGCAAGGGGAAAGGACACACCCTCTTAAAAGCGGTAGCTGATCCCGGTCTGCACGGCGCCCAGGGTGCGGTTGTTGACCGTTATGAATGAATATTGCGCCATCACGCCCCAATTCTTGTCGAAATCGTAGCCCAATCCGGCCAGGGCTGCCAATTTGGTGCCGGTTTCGTTCAGGATCGTGATATCCGCCGTCGGGGCCGCCACCGGGGTCACGGTGGATTTGATCTGGGTCAGGTAGTTCATGGCGCCGACGCCCACCTTGAAGTAGACCCCTTCCGTGTCGCCCGACGGGTAGTACAGGTACTGGGCGGTGACCGAATGGCTGCGGGCCTTGCGGTCGTTGTCGGTGAAGGCGGCCGAGGGCAGCCCGACCGAATCGGCATCCCCGCCGTGGGGGTACCAGATGCCATCGTAGGCGAGCCGCAAGGCCTTCCCGGCGCCCACCTCCCAGCCCGCGAACACGCCGATGCCGTAGCCGGTGTTGGAAGCGAAGTTGCTTCGCATGGCTCCGGTGGGCCAGCTGCCCAGGACCTGGACGCCCAGCTGCGGAGCTTCGATGGCCATCGCGCAGCACGCGGCCGCACAGAGCAACCCTTGACGGCCCATTTGATACATACGATGAGTCATGCCCTCTCCTCCTCGGATTGATGAAGTCGCTGATGGTTAACGAGACGAAAACCGTAATTAAGCATTGACGATTTTCAGTCAAGTCAAGCCTTGCTCCCAGATCAAGGCCAACCATCTAATGATGCGGGCGAGCAGAATGTGACATGTTTTTTACGGGTAGATTAAATATTATTTACTAATTAATATATTGGCTTTTGTTGCTTGCCTCGGGCTGGCGCTCGCCCAGGCCAGCGCGGCGAGCACCGGCGCCAGGCTGGGATGGTTCGCGGAGCCGGCCCGGACAGCGGAATAGAGATGGCGGCTGGGGCCCTGGGCGCCGCTCAACGGGCGCAGGACGATGCCCGCGAAGCCCTCCGCCGGCACCGCCAGGCGCGGGACGAGGGCCACGCCGCAACCGGAGGCCACCAGGGCGAGGGCCGCCTCCCAGTTGTCGACGAAATGGCGGACATCCGGGCTGAAACCGGCGCCGGTGCAGGCGGCGCAGGCCACCTCCTGGCAGGGGCCGCGCACCGCGCCGACGATCCAGGTCTGGTCCGCCAGGTCCCCGAGGGCGACGGCAGCCTGCCCGGCCCGGGCATGGTCCGGCCGCAGGGCCACCAGCATGGGGTCGTCCAACAGTTCCTGCCGGCTGTAGCGCGGGTCGGTGCGATGCGGTCCGCCGGGGTAGTCGACGGTCATGGCCAGGTCCAGATCGCCCGCGTCGAGCCGCGTGAAGCATTCCGGTGCCTCCACCTCGTGCACGGCGACCACCAGCCTGGGACGCTCCAGGCGCAGGCGGCGCAGGGCCGGAGCGACGATCCCGGTGATGGCGCTGGCGAAGGCGCCCAGATTGACCCGGCCCACGGTGCCGGCGTCGAGCGCGGCGAGATCGGTCCGGGCCCGTTCCAGCTGGGTGTCGATGGCGGCGGCGTGCTCCAGCAGCAGGTGGGCCTGGGGGGTGAGGCGCACCCCGCGCCCATGAGGGGTGAGGAGGGGGGCGCCGACCTCCCGGCTGAGTGCGGCCAACTGCTGGGAAATGGCCGAAGGGGTCAGGTTCAGGGCGCTCGCCGTGGCGCCGACCGAGCCGCGCTCGCGCAGCTCCCGGAGCACCCGCAGGCGCCGGATGTCGATCGTTAAGGAGAAACGATATGGTTCCATTCAAATACTTTAATTGGACATTAACTATCCTTCCAACGGAACATGGCTGGCATGGCGCAGACCCCCGCCGGAAAGGAGTTCCACCATGATTTCAGACGCGCGCGCGGATGCCCGGGAGGTGGTTATCGGCATCGTCGGTGACCGCAATCCGGACAACCAGACCCATCTGGCGACAGAACAGGCCTTCGGCCATCTCCTCCAGCCGATCCGCTGCGAGTGGATCGCCACCGGGCAGATCACCCCGCAGCGCCTTTCAGCCTATGCCGGGCTGCTGATCGCTCCGGGCAGCCCCTACCGCGACATGGAGGGGGCCCTGGCGGCGATCCGCCATGCCCGGGAGGAGCAGGTGCCCCTGCTCGGCACCTGCGGCGGCTTCCAGCACATGGTCGTGGAATTCGCCCGGAACGTCCTGGGCATGCGGGACGCCGGGCACGCCGAAACCCATCCCGACGCCCCCCGGTTGGCCATCACGCCCTTGTCCTGCTCGCTGGCCGGGCAGGCCCATCCGGTGCGCTTCATCCAAGGCTCCAAGGCGGCCGCGCTGTATGGGGTGGACCATGCGGTGGAACCGTTCTACTGCAACTACGGCCTCAACCCGGAATTCCGGCCCAGGCTCGAAGCCTGCGGCCTGACCGTCAGCGGGCTCGGCGAGGACGGCGAGGTGCGCGTGCTGGAAATGTCCGGCCACCCGTTCTTCCTCGGCACCCTTTACGTGCCCCAGGCGCGTTCGCGGCCGGGGCTGCCGCATCCGCTCATCGCCGGGCTCGCGGACGCCGCCCGGCGCCGTGTCATTTAATCCCCGAAGCAGGTCCCGACCTGCCGGGCGCAGTGGATCAGGTGGTGGTCCACCGGCACCAGCTTGCGCTGGCCGACCACGTCTTGCAGGGGCACCGGCACGCAGCGGCCGTTGCGATAGGCCACCATCACGTTGTAGGTGCCTTCCGCCAGCAGCTCGGCGGCCCGGGCGCCCATCATGGTGCTGAGGGTGCGGTCGAACGCGGTGGGGACGCCGCCGCGCTGGACGTGGCCCAGGGAGGTCACCCGCGCCTCCACCCCGGTCAGGGCCTGGAGGTGGCGCGCCAGGCGGGAAGCCATGGGCTCCTGCACCACGTGGTAGGCCATGGTCTCGTCATGCAGGCGCTGCACGTTGAGGGGGAGGTCGGCCCGGTAGGCGTCCACCGCTTCCCCTTCGGCGGCTTCCGCCTGGCCCTCGGCCTTGTCCGGCCGCTCCTTGACCTTCTTGCGCTCCTTGCCGTTTTCCTTGTCCTTCGCCTTCCGGGCGGCGGTTTCCGCGGCTTCCCGCTGGGACAGCGCACCCTCGGCCACGGCGATGATCGAGAAGCGCTTGCCGTGCCGGCGGCGCTCCAGCAGGAACTCGGCGATCTTTTCCAGATCGTAGGGCAGCTCGGGGATGAGGATCACATCGGCGCCCCCGGCGATGCCCGAGTGCAGGGCCAGCCATCCGGCCCGGTGGCCCATGACCTCGCATACGATCAGCCGGTGGTGGCTGGTGGCCGTCGTGTGCAGCCGGTCGATGGCCTCGGTGGCGATGCTCACCGCGGTGTCGAAGCCAAACGAGACGTCGGTGCCGAAGACATCGTTGTCGATGGTCTTGGGCAGGGTCATCACGTTGAGCCCGGCCTTCTGCCAGAGGCGGTAGGCGTTCTTGGCGGTGCCGCCGCCGCCCAGGCAGACCAGGCAGTCCATCTGGTGCTTGCGCGCGTTGTGCACCGCGGCGTCGGTCATGTCCAGCAGCCGGCCGCCCATGGGCATGCTGTGCGGCTTGTCCCGGCTGGTGCCCAGGATGGTGCCGCCCCGGGTGAGCACGCCGGAAACGGTGATGTCGTCCAGCGTGATGACCCGGTTCTCCACCAGTCCGCGGAAGCCGTCCTGGATGCCCAGCACGCGCATGCCGTACTCGTTCATGGCCACCTTGGTGATGGCCCGCACCACGGCATTGAGCCCTGGCGAATCCCCGCCCGCGGTGAGGATCCCCAGGCAGCGGGTCTTGGAACTTTGCATCGGTACCTCGACTGGTATGGCGCTTCAGGCACTTGGATTTCCGTCCAGGGCCGGAGGCCCCGGGCGGATCTTCCAGAATGGCTGAATCCGAGCGGACTGGCCTGAAACTATTGAGTAAAAAAAACAACGGCCACCGGTCGCATGCCGATCAATCCACCGTCCGGTCCTTCCATGGAAGGACCGGCACCGCGTGCCTCCCTATGGGTTCGCCTACTCGATGGGCAGCCGCCCCTGGGTCATGCGGATGATGGCCGGCACGTGCAGGTCGTCGGCCAGGGTGGCCAGTTCTCCGCTGGGGGTGGGGGCCTGGGGGAGGAGGCGGGTGGGGGTCAGGGGCTGGTCGCCGCCCTGGGCGCCCTGGGGCGCGTCACCGTAGTAGCGGCCGTTGCCGTCGCCGGTGGGCCACGGGGCTTCCGGCTGGACCGGGGCGGCTTCCTCCGGGGCGGGGGCTGGCAGGATGTCCGCCTCGCTGGAGAAGCCGGAGGCCAGCACGGTGACCAGGGCCCGGTCGTCCAGTTCCGGGGCATCCACCTGGCAGAGCTTGATGTCGGCGTGGCCGTGGTAATGCCGGCTCAGGTAGCCCATGGCGGTCTCCACGGCGGACAGCTCCACCCGGTCCCAGTCGGCCATGATGGAAACGATGACCTGGGAGGCAACGCCGATGTTCTCCCGCTCTAGCAGGGGGCAATCCAGCGCCCGGGTGAGGGCGTCCAGGATGGCTTCGTCGCCGCGGCCCGCGCCGGTGCCGATCAGGGCTTCCCGGCCGTTGCGCAGCACGGCCTCGACGTCGGCGAAGTCGCCGTTGAGCGATCCGGGCCGGAGGATCAGGTCGGTGATGCCGCGCACGCCCTGGATCAGCACGCCGTCGGCCACCCGGTAGGCCTCCTTGACCTTCACGCCCTTTTCGCACAGGGTGAGCAGCTTTTCGTTGGACACCACGATCACCGTGTCGGCGGTGTTGCGCAGGTTCTCCAGGCCGAGGGCGGCCTTGTCCGCCTTGTTGACCCCTTCCCAGCGGAACGGGGTGAGCACGACGGCCACGGTCAGCGCACCGAATTCCCGGGCGCAGCTGGCCACGATGGGCGCCGCGCCGGTGCCGGTGCCGCCGCCCATGCCGCCGGTGATGAACACCATGTCGGCGCCCTGGAGCTGGGCCAGGATCTCATCCCGGCTCTCCTCGGCGGCCACGGCGCCGCGCTCGGCGTTGCCGCCGGCACCCAGGCCGCGCATGCTCATCGGGCCGAGCGGGATCTTCACGTGCGCCTTGCTCTGGGCAAGGCTCTGCTGGTCCGTGTTCAGGGCGATGAACTGCACCCCGGTCACGCCGCTCTGGATCATCCGGTCGATGGCATTGCAGCCCGCGCCGCCCACGCCGACCACCTTGATGTTGGCGCCGGGCAGGGTGACGGGGCTGGGGAGGAAGGGAATGTCGGACATGCAATCTCCGTGGGGCGTATTCAGATCCATCGCTTGAACTTCTCCATAAAACTGTTGCCGCGGCTTGACTTGGTATGAGTCTCGTTGAGCCCGCGGTAGAGCGCTTTCACCGCGCCCAGGGCGTTGGTGTAAAGCGGATTGGCGATGACCTGGGAAAGGCCCTGGACGCCGGTCACCCGGCCCAGCACCACCCTGGGCCGTCCCAGGATGTTCTGGGCGAGGATGGGCAGGTGCGGCAGGAGGGCGCCGCCGCCCACCAGGTGAACCCCCCCGTGGATCTCATGGATGAGTCCGGAACGGCCGATCTCGGCCAGCACCATGTTGAGCAGTTCGACCGCCCGGGCGTGCAGCACTTCGGCCAGTTCCCGGCGCGGCACCTGCCGGCCTTCCTCTTCCAGTTCGATGTGCTCTTCCGGGGGGACCTGGTTGGGCAGGGCGGTGCCGTAGACCCGCTTGATCCGCTCGGCCATGGCGATGCCGCCCAGGTGCTTGGTGATCTCCAGGTCCTTGGTGAAGTGCATGCCGCCGATGGGGATCACCGCGCTGTGGAACAGGGTGCCGCGCAGGAACACGCCCAGATGGGTGAGCTGGTCGCCGATATCGACGATCACCGCGCCGTTCTCGGCGTCCTCCCGGGACAGCACGGCTTCGGCGGAGGCCAAAGGCGAGTACATCAGGGTCGCCCCCTGCAGGCTGGACAGGTGCATGGCCCGGTTGATGTTCTCCAGCACCGAACCGGGCGCCACGATGATCCGCACCTCGGCTTCGAGGGTGTCGCCGATCATGTTCACGGGGTTGCGGATGTCACGCTGGCCCTTGATGTGGAACATCTGCGGGATGCGGTGCAGCACCGTCTCTTCCTTGGCCAGCTTGCAGCCGTTGGTGGCCTGCTCCAGCACGCGGTCGCGGTCCTGGACGGTGATGATCCGGTCCGCGGAGGCGATGGTGATGGAATCGCGCAGGTTCTCGCCCTTGAACTGGATGCCGTCCACGGAAACCCGGATGCCGTCCAGCCGGGTCTGGCCGGCGGTGCGCATGGCTTCTTCGACGGCGCGGTTCACGGCGGTCACGGTCAGGTTGATGTCGGTGATCTCGCCGCGCAGGATCCCCCCTTCGGGGTTGGCCAAGCTGGCGCCGGTGACGTTCAACGCGCCGCCTTCCTCCTGCACCGCAACAACTGCAACGATTTTACTAGCTCCGAGATCCAATCCGAGGAGAACGGCAGGTTGCACCATGAGTATACCTATTTCCTTGGTGCCAATGATAACCGCATCCGGGGCGGAAATTCAGAATTGAAAAAGATGATTTTTCCTGTCACAGGCGGGTTCTAGCGCGGCTGTGCGAGGGCTCTGGGGGGCAGGGTCGCCTGCGGTTCGCCCACGGCGATTTCCTCGTCCCAGCGCAGGTCCACATAGCGCAGTTGGGCGATATCGGGGCGCTTGGACAATTCGTTCAGGAAAAGCATCTGGAAATTGGGAATATTCTTGGTTGCATCCTCCCGGGAGAGGTAGATGGGTGCTTCAAGCCCTTCCAGATAGGCCACCGGCCCCCGCTCGCTCCAGCGCAACTCCGTGAGCCGGTCGTAAAATTCCTTCTGTTTGTTCCGGAGGCTAGTTGCGGCTCGAATCAGCTGGACCATGGGTCCGTCCTCCTGGCTTTTCGGGTCAGCCACCACCGGAATGGGAATTAAATCCACTTGATTGAGCCGATCAAGCACGATGCCGTCGTCCGAGACCAGGAACACCCCCTGGGGCCGCGCCAGCCACAGCACCGGCTTGCGCTCTTCCACCACCAGGCTCAGCCGGTCCGGCGGGTCGCGCCGGATCAGCAGGTCCTTGACCCAGCGCTGGGTCTCCAGCGTCGATCGCAGCTTTTCCGCGTCGAACCAGAACAACGGCTTGCCCAGGCAGAGCCGGTCGGCGATGGCCTGGGCCTGGACCAGCCGCTGGCCCCGGCAGCCCGAGATGGTGACCTGCTCGATGGTCAGCTTCTGCAGGCCCAGGTAGCGGTGGCTCAGCTCCAGGGCGCCGTAGCCGGCGCCGCTGACCAGCAGGGCGACCAGACCGACCCTGGCCCAGGGCATCCAGGGACGGCGGGGACGGCTGCGGGAGGGCATGGCCATGGGAATGCCAGATTAGCCGGTTATGAGTTTCCCGGGGCCCCAGATCTCCACTTCGGGTTCCAGCAGGATGCCGTGCGCCGCCAGCACCCGGGCCTGCACCGTGGCCATCAGTTCGGCGAACTGGTCGGAGGTGGCGCCGCCGTGGTTGACCAGGAAGTTGCCGTGTTCCGGGCTCACTTCCGCGTCGCCCACCCGGAGCCCCTTGAGCCCGGCCTGGTCGATGAGCCGGCCCGCGCTCTGGCCCGGGGGGTTTTTGAAGATGCAGCCGGCGTTGCGCTTGCTGAGGGGCTGGCTGGTGCCGCGCCGGCGCCGGTAGTCCGCCACCAGGGCCCGGATGCGGCCCGGATCGCCTTGGGCCAGGCGCAGGGTGAGGCCGAGTGCCACCCGGCCGCCGCCCAGGACGCTCCAGCGGTAGCGGAATTCGCCGGGCTCCGGCGCCTTTTCCACCAGCTCACCTTCGGGCGTGAGGAACCGGTAGCGGGCCAGGACATCCACCAGTTCGCGGCCGTAGGCGCCGGCGTTCATGTGCATGGCGCCGCCCACCGAGCCGGGGATGCCGGACGCGTACTCCAGCCCCGAAAGGCCCAGGTCCGCCGCGGCCAGGCTGAGCCGGATGTGCCCGTGGCTGGCGGGCGCCCGCAGCTCCGGTCCGGCGCGCCGCAGCTCCTGCGGGAAGGCCAGACGCAGCGCCAGCGGGACGTCGCCCAGGACCACCAGGTTGCTGCCGCCGCCCAGCATGCGCCAGCCCAGGCATTCCCAGGCGCAGGCGCGCACGAAGGCCTGGGCCTGCGCTTCATTGACCGGCTCGAACAGCCAGCGGCAGACCCCGCCGACACCCAGGGTGGTCAGCTTGGCGAAGGGCACGTCCCGGCGGTGCGGGATGGCCAGGAGGGCGTCGGGGAGGGGCAGGGTCATCACCGACCATTATCCACGGGCGGGCACGCCGCCCAGGTTCCAGGGGAGCGAAAAGTCGTTTTCGCTGATCCGTTCCATGCGTTCGCAAGGGGCGATGACCAGGCCTGGAGCCACGTCCAGGCCCGGGTAGGTCTCCCGGAAGGCCCTGATGCCCCGGGTGTCGGCACGGGTCACCCGGGTCCTGGCCTTGACCTCGATGGGGAAGAACCGGCCGTTGGCTTCCAACAGGAGGTCCACCTCCGCGCCTTTGGCGCTGCGCCAGTGGTGGATGCGCGGCGAAGGGGAAACCAGGGCCATCTGCTTGCGCAGCTCGGCGGCGATGAAACTCTCGAAAAAATGCCTCCAGAGTGGGTGGCCGCCCAGGACGGATGGCGCACTGATCGCCTGGGCCCAGCAGGCCAGACCGGTATCGGCGAGGAACCCCTTCGCCTTGCCGGAAACCCGCTTGATGGCATTGCCCGAGTAGGCGGGCACTTCGAACCACTGGAAGGTCCCCACCAGCAGGTCCAGCCAGCGCCTTGCCGTTTGCGGCGTGATGCCCAGTTCCCTGCCCAGTTGGCTGGCGTTGATTTCCTGGCCGGAGAGGGCCGCGGCCAACCGCACGAACTGGCCGAAAGCATGCCAGTCGGAGACTTCCGCGAGCAGGCGGACATCCCGTTCCACATAGGTACGGAAATAGGCGTTCCAGAAATCCGGCAGGACCTCCATGGGCAACTGGGTGGCATCCGGAAGCATTCCCCGCCAGATCATTTCGAAGGGACCGTGGGGCAGGCCCAGCAGGCCCCTACCCTGGTGCTGGAAACGCTCCGGATCCGCAAGCCATGCCGGCAGCCACGCCGAAGCAAGGTCCGCCTGGGCCAGTTCCGCCAGGCAGAATCCTTCCAGGTCGAGGAACACGGCCCGGCCGGCCAGGCTTTCAGCCAGACTGCGCATGACGTGCCATTGCTGGGACCCGGTCAGCAGGTAGCGGCCGGGCCCGCGGTCAAGATCCACCCGGCGCTTCAGGGCAGCCACCAGTTCCGGGACATATTGGATTTCGTCCAGGATCACCGGGGCTGGATGGTTGTCCAGGAACAGGTCCGGGTCGGCGCGGGCGTTGCCGATGTCCTGGACCGGGTCGAACACCACAAGCTCGGTGCCGGCACCGAAAACATGCTTCAGCAGGGTGCTTTTACCCACCTGCCGCGCACCGGTGATCACCACCACCGGGAAGCTGCTGAACAAGGATCGCAAGCGGGAGGTCAAGAGCCGTGGCAGATACATCCGGGTATTCTGATGATGGCATCATCAGAATGCAACCTCATTTTCCGAGCTCAGAATCATCCACGGCCATTTAGACTGGAACTCCACCCGAGGAAGACGCCCATGCGCTGGCTGGCCCTGGATCACGGCACCAAGAACATCGGCATCGCCTTCTCCGACGAACTGGAGATCCTCGCCAGCCCCTTCGCGGTCTGGCCCAACCAGGGCGAAGCCACCCTGGCCCGGCTGGCCCGGCTGGCCCTGGAGGAAGGGGCCCAGGCCCTGGTGGTGGGCCTGCCCCGGCACAAGGACGGCGCCGAAAGCGCCACGGCGGGCCTGGCCCGGGCCTTCGGCGAAGCGTTGCGGGACCGGACCGGGCTGCCGCTGGTGTTCTGGGACGAACACCTCACCAGCGCGGAAGCGGACCGGCTGCTCGCCCAGCGCGGGGTGAAGGCCAAGGACCGCAAGGCGCGCCTGGATGCGGCCGCGGCAGCCGTGATCCTGCAGGACCTGATGGAAACCCGTAGGTCTAATAAGGGTTAAAAGTCCGTATCGTCGGTGCGCTGGATATTGAAGACCAATCCCAATGCCCTTGCCATGCTGGCCAGCCCCTCCGGGAGGCCACCGGAATCATCAGACCGCGGTGCTGGCGCTGAGACGGGCTTCCAACCTGTCCTTGGCGGTCTTCAGACCAGAGCGGATCATGGTCGCAGCGGTGTAGACCAGCACTGCGAAGACGACCCATTTCAACAGGGTCAGCGGCAGCGAGGTGATGATGTAGGCTGCCAACAGCACGCCGGGAATGCCACCGATGGTGATCCCCATGGCCGCCTTGCGGTCGATGCTATTTTCCTTGATGAACTTCACGCTGCCGGCCGGCATCAGGAAGGCACAGGAACTCATCATGATCGGGAAGGCCGCCTTCGGGCTCATGCCCAGGGAATACACCAGCGCCATGCATGGCGCGTACTGGCCGACACCGATGGTCATCAATGCGCCCAGAATGAAGTTGATGAACACACTGAACACCAGTTTGGCGCCATAGAGCCCGGTGGCCATGCCGCCGCTGGGCATCCACTTGAGCAGGCCAGCCAGGAGCACGAATGCCACTGCCAGGAGGGCGATGCCCATGCCGATTCGGATGGCCTTCACGTTCATCCGGGCCACGATGCCGGCGCCCCATACCGCGCCGATGATGGCTGCAACGACCATCAGGACCAGGGTCAGGGTATCCACCTGGATGACGGTCATGAAGATGAGGGCTTCCGCGATCACCGGCAGGCAGTGCCCAGCATTCATGGTGCCCGGGATGAGTTTGTCGTCGACCAGCTTACCCAGCTTGAAGGCAGAGGCGGTGGGGGCGAAATTGCCGATGCCAAGGGTATCGAAAAAGTCGGTCACGAGGCCGAGCAGGATGAATTTCCACCAGCTGTGCTGGGAAAGATTGTGCCGGTTGCGCCAGAAGTCCCCGACGAACGTATAGATATAGCCTAGGGCGAATAGGACCAGTACCCCCAGCAGAATGAGTTTGATCATGGCGGATGACTCCTTTGGACGTGTTGAGAAACATGCTGCCGGCGAACACGGATACAGCCAGAACCGAAAGCTCATGCTTCCGGCTTGGGTACCCGGTTGGTTGAGAGGGTCGAATCCCAGGACGGCCAGTCAGGCCGTCGCTTGAATTCGGAAGTAAACGAGCTTGATGGGTTTTGACCGGGGCGGCCATGCCACGGTCGAGCGGATACCTAGAAGTGCGCGTGCTCCGTGCGCTGGATGATCTCATCCTGCAAGGCCGAGGATAGATCGCAGAAGTAGTCGCTGTACCCGGCCACCCGGACGATCAGGTCGCGGTAGTGCTCGGGCTTGGCCTGGGCTTCCCTGAGCTTGGCCGCGTTGACCACGTTGAACTGCATGTGGTGGCCGTCCAGCTTGAAGTAGGAGCGCACCAGGCTGTGCAGGTTGTTGATGCCGGCCTCGCCCTCCAGCAGGCTGGGGGAGAACTTCATGTTGAGCAGGGTGCCGCCGGTCTTGACGTGGTCCATCTTGGCGGCGGACTTGAGCACGGCGGTGGGGCCCTGGCGATCGGCGCCCTGGACCGGGCTGATGCCTTCGGAGAGCGGCAGGCCGCGGTGCCGGCCGTCGGGGGAGGCGAAGCAGACTTCCCCGAAGTAGACGTGGCAGGTGGTGGGCAGCATCTCCACCCGGTAGGCCCCGCCGCCCTTGGTGTTGGGGCGCCCGTCGATGGAGGCGAACAGCATGCGGAAGGTGCGGGTCATCAGCTCGTCGGCATAGTCGTCGTCGTTGCCGTACTTGTGGGTCTTGTTCACGAGCCGCTGGCGCAGGGTCTCCATGCCCTCGAAATCGCTGTCGAGCACCTGGATGAACTTGGCCAGGGACAGTTCGCGGCGGTCGAACACCACTTCCTTGATGGCGGACAGGCTGTCGGTGATGCTGCCGATGCCCACGGCCTGGATGAAGGTGTTGTTGTAGCGCGCGCCGCCGGCGTTGTAGTCCTTGCCCCGCTTGATGCAGTCGTCGGTGAGCACGGAGAGGAAGGTGTGCGGCATGCGGGTGGCGTAGAGCCGTTCGATCAGCTGGTTGCCGCGGATCTTGATGTCCAGCATGTGCCTCACCTGGGTCTCGAAGGCGGCGAACAGGTCGTCATAGCTGGTGAACCGGGAAGGGTCGCCGGTGCTGGCCCCGAGCCGCTTGCCGGTGCGCGGATCGACGCCGTCGTGCAGGGCCAGCTCGAGCATCTTCATCAGGTTGAAGTAGCCGGTGAGGATGTAGGCCTCCTTGCCGAACGCCCCCACTTCCACGCAGCCGGTGCAGCCGCCTTCGCGGGCGTCCTCCAGGGTCTTGCCTTGGCGCAGCTGCTCCTCCACCACCGAATCGGCGTTGAACAGGGAGGGGAAGCCGTAGCCGTTGCGGATCACCTTCAGGGCGTGCTTGAGCACGGTGTCCGGGGTCTTGCGCGAGACCTGCATGTTGCTGCTGGGCTGCAGCAGGTGCATCTCGTCGATGATCTCCAGCAGCAGGTGGGTGACTTCGTTGGAGCCGTCGGAACCGTCGGGCAGCAGACCGGCCAGGTTGATGTTGGCGAAATCGGTCAGGGTGCCGCTTTCCGCAGCGGTCACGCCCTGCTTGGCCGGGGCCGTGTGGTTGTTGAACTTGATGAAGAAGCACTCCAGCAGTTCCTTGGCGCTGGCGCGGGTGAGGCTGCCGTCGGCCAGCCCTTTCTGGTAGAAGGGCCAGAGGTGCTGGTCCAGGTGCCCGGGGCTGTAGGCGTCCCAGCCGTTCAGTTCGGTGATCACGGCCAGGTGGCAGAACCAGTAGTACTGCAGGGCCTCCTGGAAGTCCCGGGGGGCATGGGCCGGAACCCGGCGGCAGACGTCGGCGATCTTCAGCAGCTCCTTGCGCCGCTCGGGCTCGGCTGCCCCGGCCTGGGCTTCGGCCAGTTCGGCATAGCGCTCGCCCCAGCGGATGACGGCATCGCAGGAAAGGGCCATGCCCTGCAGCTCCTCGCGCTTGTCCAGGGCTTCCCGGTCATGCTCGAAATCCAGGGCGGCGATGGCCTCGGCGATCTCGGCCTTGAAGTCCAGCAGGCCCTTGCGGTAGATCTTGCCGTCGGCGCCGGTGTGGCCCGGGGCGCGCTGTTCCATGAACTCGGTGTAGCAGCCGGCCTCGTAGGCGTCGATCCATGCCTGGGGCAGCTCCTTGAACATCTGTTCGCGCATGGAGCGGCCCTGCCAGTAGGGGATGATCTCCCGCTGGTACAGCTCGATGGTTTCCGGGTCCACCCGGTACTGGGTCAGCTTGCGCGAGTCCAGGATGCGCAGGTCCTCCACGCTGTGGCAGGTCAGCTCGGGGAAGGTCGGCACGGCCTTGGGCTTGGGTCCGCGCTCGCCGACGATCAGTTCGCCCTCGCCCAGCCAGAGCGCCTTGCGTTCGACGATCTCGAGGAAGTTCAGGCCCCGGAGCACCGGCATGCTGTGCCTGCCGTAATGCTCCCGGTAGAAGCCGGTGACGATCGCTGCCCGTTCGCCGGTGATGGAGGGGACCGCGGCCAGGCTTTCCTGGCGCAGTCGTTCGGTGCGTTCACTCATGGGTGACCTCCGGTGGTGGTGGCGAGACCCCGGGCGCGGAAGATCGCGGCCAGGGCCTCCATTCGTTGCGGGGAAGGGGCTTCCAGACCGGCCAGGGCGTAGTCCTTGCCCATGCGGGCGAACTTGGCCACGCCGGTGGGGTGGTAGGGCAGCAGGTCCACCTGGCGGATGCCCGCCAGGTTCGTCAGGAACCGGGCGGTCGCTTCCAGGTTGGCGGCGTCATCGTTGACGCCGGGGATGATCGGCACCCGGATCCAGATGTCCGGATGGATCGCGGCCAGGGCCTTGAGGTTGTCCAGGATGATCCGGTTGGATTGGCCGGTGGCGGCCTTGTGGCGCGCCTCGTCCATCAGCTTGAGGTCGTAGAGCACCAGCGAGGCCGCCGAGGCCGCCTGCTCCAGCGCGTGCCAGGGCGCGAAGCCGCAGGTATCCAGCGCCGTGTGCACGCCCTCGGCGCGCAGCCGGCCCAGGGTCTCGATGAGGAAGGGCGCCTGCATGAGCGGCTCGCCGCCGGAGAAGGTCACCCCGCCGCTGGATTCGTCGAAGAAGATCCGGTCCCGGAGCAGCTGCTGGACCAGCGCCTCCGGTTCCAGCTCCTGGCCGACCTGCTGCAGGGCGCCGGTGGGGCAGGCCTCCAGGTCCGCCTCGGCCATGACCCGCCCGCTGCTCCCGCCCAGGTCGGCTGCGCTGCACCGCCCGCAGGCCATGCAGCGGGTCTCCAGGCGCAGGATCTCCGCCCGGGGCGCCTGGCTTTCCGGGTTGTGGCACCAGAGGCAGGACAGCGGGCAGCCCTTCATGAACACGGTGCTGCGCAAGCCCGGACCGTCCTGGAGGGAAAAGCGCTGGATGTTGAAGACCAATCCGGGGTTCATGCCTGTTCCTGGCTTTCGAAGTAGTAGGTGTGGATGAAATGCTCCTGCACCTGGAAGGACCAGTGCACTTCCTGCAGGTAGCCGGCCGCCTCGCGGATCGCCCCGCGCTCCAGCAGGTCCAGGAAGATCGCGTGCTCCGAGGCGACGGAATGCTCTTCCCAGGCCTTGACGAAGCCATGCCGGCGCGGCCAGTCGTAGAGCCGCTGCTTCAGGGAGCGGACCAGGGCCAGCAGGCTCTTGTTGGCGCTCAGGCCCATGTAGACCTCGTGGAAGTCCAGGTTCAGGTTGTAATAGCGGTTGAAATCGTTTTCCGCCACCGCCCCGGCCATGGCGACGTTCAGCTCGCGCATGCGCTGGATGTCCGCGGGGACCAGTGCCGCGCCATAGTCCTTCAGGGTGGCCGACTCCAGGGCGCCGATGATCTCGTAATAGTGCCGGATATCGTCCAGGGTGAGCGGGTTCAGGCGGAACCCCCGGCGCGGCAGCACCGTCACGAAGCCCTGGTTCTCCAGCTGGAGCAGGGCTTCGCGCAGGGGTGTGCGGCTGACCCCCAGCCGCTGGGCGATGCCGTTCAGGTCCAGGAAGGCGCCCGGCTGCAGCGCGCCGTGGTTCATTTCGTCGCGCAGGAACTCGTACACCTGCTCCCGCAGGGAACGGGTCATCAAGGGGGGGAGTGGGGGGGCGGCGTTCATCTGATATCTAATATATCAGATGTCGAGGTCATCTTCAATAGGCCGGACCATCGTGGATGGAGGCCGGGGTCACCGGATCCCGGAAGGTCAGGAAGACCCAGAGCTGGTAGCCGATCACCACCGGCAGGAAGCACAGCACCACGCCCAGCATGATCTCCAGGGTCAGGGGGCTGGAGGCACTGTTGAAGGCGGTCAGGCTGGCCTGGGGGTCCAGGCTGGAGGGCAGCAGGTTGGGGAACAGGCCGGCCACCCCGAACAGCACGGTGCCCAGGATGAGGCAGCTGGAGGCGAACCAGGCCTTCCACCAGGCCGCCCGGCCGATCCATACCCGGGCCGCCAGCAGGCCCGCCACCGCCAGCCCGGGCAGGGGCAGCAGGTAGGGCCGGGCCAGCACGTTGCGCCAGAGCGGGGTGCTGAACCAGGTCATGGCCAGGAACACCACCGCCAGGGCCGCCTCCGCCAGCCAGAGCTTCCTGGCCAGGTCGCCGGCCCGGGCCTGGAGCGCGCCTTCGGACCGGGTGGCCAGCCAGAGCAGGCCGTGCACCCCGAACACCAGCACGAAGGTCAGCCCGCCGGCCAGGCCGTAGGGATTGAGCAGGGTGAGCAGGTTGCCGTGCAGCACCCCCGCCGCGTCGATGGGCAGGCCCTGGAAGATGTTGGCGAAGGCCACCCCCAGCAGCAGCGCCGGCAGGAACGAGCCGGCAACCAGGCAGACATCCCAGGTCCGGCGCCAGGCCGGGCTGTCCACCTTGCCGCGGAATTCGAACGCCACCCCGCGCAGGATCAGCGCGAACAGCAGCAGGAGCAGCGGTGTGTAGAGGCTGGAGAACATCACCGCGTAGGTCCTGGGGAAGGCGGCGAAGGTCACCCCCCCGGCGGTGATCAGCCACACCTCGTTGCCGTCCCAGAAGGGGCCCATGGCGTTGATCACCACGCGCTTGTCGGCCTCGCTGCGGGTCAGGAAGGGGAACAGGGTGCCCAGGCCCAGGTCGAAGCCGTCGAGCATGAAGTAGACGGCCCAGGCCACACCCCAGATGATGAACCAAACGGTTTCCAGCATGGTCGCCTCCTCAGCGCGCGGTCAGTGGATCGGGGCCCTTGCGGGCGAACTTGAAGAGCAGGTAGAAGTCGGCGGCGCCCAGCAGGCCGTAGACCAGCACGAAGGCCGCCAGCGACGTGGCCACCTGGACCGTCTGGATGGGCGAAACGGCGTCCCGGGTGCGCATGATCCCGTAGACGATCCAGGGCTGCCGGCCCAGTTCGGCGATGGTCCAGCCCACGGTGTTGGCCAGGTAGGGCAGCGGGATCATCCAGGGCAGAAAGCGCAGGAAGCGGGTCTGGCGCTCGATGCCGGCGCGCTTAAGGAAGGCGTAGAGCGCCACCGCCAGGAACAGGAAAGCCAGGCCCACCATCAGCCGGAACGACAGGAACACCGGCAGCACCGGCGGCCGCTGGTCGGCCGGGTAATCCTTCAGCCCCTTCACCTCGGTGTCCAGGCTGTAGCCGGCCATCAGGCTGAGGGCGCCGGGCACGGCGAGGGCCTGCACGCTGTTGCGCTCGCCGGCCGGGTCGGGCCAGGCCACCAGGTTGATGGGCGCCTGGCGGCCGGTCACCCAGTGCGCTTCCATGGCGGCGAGCTTGGTGGGCTGGGCGGTCTGCAGGATTTCGGCGTTCATGTGGCCCTGGGCGATCTCGAACAGGGCGAACACCAGGGTCCAGGCGGCGGCGACCCGGAAGGACTTCTTGAAGAAGGCCACCTCGCGCCGGCGCGCCAGGTGCCAGGCGGAGATGCCGAGGACGAACAGGCCGGCCAGGGTGTAGGCGCCGCCCAGGGTGTGCACGAACTCCAGGATGGCGAAGCGCTGGGTGACCACCGCCAGGAAGCTGGACAGTTCGGCGCGGCCGTGGCGCAGCACGAAGCCGGTGGGGTGCTGCATCCAGGCGTTGGCCACCAGGATCCAGAAGGCGCTCAGATTGGAGGCGATCGCCACCAGCCAGGCCACCCGGCGATGGGCCACCGGCGAGAGCTTGTTCCAGCCGAAGAACCATACGGCGATGAAGGTGGATTCCAGGAAGAACGCCACTGTGGCCTCGATCGCCAGCAGCGAGCCGAAGATGTCGCCCACGTAGGCGGAGTAGCGGCTCCAGTTGGTGCCGAACTGGAATTCCAGGGTGATGCCGGTGACGATGCCGATGGCGAAATTGATCAGGAACAGCTTGCCCCAGAACTGGGTCATCCGCTTGTAGTCGGGATCCCGGCCGCGCACGTACAGGGTCTCCATGATGGCGACCAGCATGGACAGGCCCAGGGTGAGCGGGACGAACAGGAAGTGGAAGTAGGTCGCGACGGCGAACTGCAGGCGCGACAAGTCAAGGACGTTCATGGGGAACTCCTTTCACTTGAGGTTGTCTGAGGGCGGCCCTCGGCCGCGTGGCTTTCAGTGAGCGGGCTTGTTGAACTGCAGATGGGCGGCCTGGTGGCCGGCGGGGCCGGCGGCCAGGAGGTCGAACCGGGCGGCGGCCAGGGTGGTTTCCAGGGCGCGGGTGGCGTCGGCCCAGACGGACTGGACCGGGCAGGCGGCGGAGAACGGGCAGACGTGGTCGGCGTCCAGGCAATGGTTCAGGGCGATGGGGCCCTCCATCGCCTGGACCACGTCGAGCAGGGTGATGCCATGCGCCGGCCGGGCCAGGCGGATGCCGCCGGCCGAACCGCGGCTGCTGGCCAGGATGCCGCCCCGCACCAGCTTGCCGATCAGCCGCCGGACGAAGAACACCGGCAGCATCCGCTGCTCGGCGATCTCGGCGATGGAGGCCTGGGCGTTCTCGCCCAGGCAGGCCAGGTGCAGCACGATCCGGGCAGCGTAATCGGTGTGGCGGGCAATCTGGAGCATGACAATCCGGCAAAAGGTGATGGTTTAGGTATTAATACCTTGGTCATCACCTTTGTCAACTCAAAATTTTGGCTAGTGCCGGCGGGCGATCATCTCGATCTCGATCCGGGCGCCCAGGGGCAGCGCGGCCACGCCGAGGGTGGTCCGGGCCGGGAATGGCTGCTGCAGGTGGGCGGCATAGACTTCGTTCATGGCGGCGAAGTCGGCCATGTCGGTGAGGAAGACGTTGACCTTGATCACGTCGTCCGGGGTCAGGCCGGCCGCCTTCAGCACCGCGAACAGGTTCTGGAAGCATTGCGCCGTCTGGGCCTGCACATCACCGTCGAGCAGCTGGCCGGTACCCGGGTCGATGGGGGTCTGGCCGGAGAGATAGAGCATTTTGCCGGCCCTGACGGCGTGGGAGTAGGGGCCCACCACGGCGGCCCCCTGGGCGGTGATTGCTTTGCGGGTCATATCCATCTCCATGGGTTATTAACGCCCGAGCAACTGCTGGGCCAGTGTGGCGAAGTAGCGGGCTCCGGGCAACAGCAACTGGTCATTGAAGTCGAATTGCGGGCTGTGCAGGGGAATGCCGCCGGGTTCGCCCTGGACGCCGCTACCGATGAACATATAATTACCGGGCACCACCAGAAGGAAGGCGCCGAAATCCTCCGAGGCCAGCACCGGCGCGCAGTCGCCATCGACGTTGCCCTTGCCGGCCACCGCCTCGGCGGCCCTGACCGCCGTGGCGACGCAGCGTGGGCAGTTGAAGGTCGGCTCGAACTCGAAGCTGTAGTCGAACCCCGCGCTGGCGCCGTGGGCGGCGCAGATGCCGTTGACGATGGCCGCCATGCGCTCCTGCAGCAGGCCCTGGACCACGGGGGTGTAACTGCGGGTGTCGCCCTTGAGCACGACGGTGCCGGGGATGACGTTGCGGGTGCCGTCGGTGATGAATTCGGTGACCGAGACCACGGCCTGCTCGGTGGGGTCCACGTTGCGCGCCACGATGGTCTGCAGCGCCAGCACGATCTCCGAGGCGACCACGATGGGATCGATGCCCATGTGCGGCCGCGCGGCGTGCGCACCCCGGCCCTGGATGCGGATCACGAAGTTGTCCTCCGAGGCCATCAGGCCGCCGGAACGGGTGGCGAAGCGGCCGGCGGGGATGCCCGGCATGGAGTGCACACCGTAGATCTCGTCCATGGGGAACCGGGTGAACAGGCCGTCAGCGATCATCGCCTTGGCGCCGCGGCCGTGCTCCTCCGCCGGCTGGAACACGAAATAGATGGTGCCGTCCAGGTTCTCGGCCTCGGCCAGCAGGCTGGCGGCGCCCAGCAGCATCGCCATGTGGCCGTCGTGGCCGCAGGCGTGCATCCGCCCCGGATGGCGTGATGCGTAGGGCTGCGTCCCGGTCTCCTGGATGGCCAGGGCGTCCATGTCGGCGCGCAAGCCGATGGCGCGCTCGCCGCCGCCGCGCCGCAGGGTGCCCACCACGCCGGTGCCGCCGATGTCCCGGCCCACCTCCAGCCCCAGCGAAGCCAGCGTGCCGGCCACGAACTCGGCGGTCTGCTTCTCTTCGAAGCCGGTTTCGGGAATGCTGTGCAGATGGTGCCGCCAGGCGACCATCTCCCTCTCCAGTTCTAGGACCTCCAAGGCATCACCTCCAGGGATAAGGGTTGCCGGCGTCATGCGGTCACCAGCCCGCCCAGCCGGACGATGCGCCCGCAGCGCTCGGCCAGGGCCTGGTTGTGGGTGACCAGCAGGGTGGTGGGCTGCAGCTCGGCATGCAGTTCCAGCAGGAACTCGAACACTTCCAGGGCGGTGGCCGGGTCCAGGTTGCCGGTGGGCTCGTCCAGCAGCCACAGCCCGGGCCGGCGCGCCAGGGCCCGGATCAGCCCGACCCGGGCCGCCTGGCCGCCGGAAAGGGTGGCCGGCAAGCGGCCAGCCAGCGGGGTCAGCCCGACCGTCGCCAGCAGGCTCGCCACCCATTCCCGGTGCGCCGGGGCCAGGTCGCCGGCGATGCGGAACGGCATCAGCAGGTTCTCCTCCACGGTGAACTCGGGCAGCAGGTGCGGCTGCTGGAAGGCCAGGCCCACGTGGGCGCGCCGGAACAGGGCCGAGGCCTCGGGCTGGCCCATGGGCACCTCCTGGTTCCCGGCCCGGATGCTGCCGGCTTCCCAGTGGTCCAGCCCGGCGACGCAGTTCAGCAGGGTGGTCTTGCCCACGCCGGAGGGCCCGACCACGGCGCACAGCGACCCGGCTGCCACCTCCAGGGAGAAGCCGTCGAACACCGGGTGCTCGGCCCCGGCGTAGGTCTTGTGCAGGTTCCGGATGGAGAGCGGGAGGCCGTTCATCGCATCAGCTCCACCAGCTTCCAATACAGCTCGAAGGTGGCCAGGGCATCGCCCAGGGCGGTGTGCCGCTTGGCCTCCGGCACCTCGATGGCGAAGTGGGCGAACAGCTCGGTGGAACCGAGGTTGGCCAGGGGCAGGCGGCCGGCGTCGCGCAGGCCGGCCGCCAGGCTGTGGGTGTCCACCAGCCGGTGGCTGAAGCGCGGTTCCAGGGACCGCCCCTGGCTTTCCAGGAAGGCGCCCAGGAAGGCCTGGTCGAAGCCGACGTTGTGCCCGGCCAGGATGATCGGCTTGCACCGGTGGGGGAAGTGCTGGTCCAGGAACACGTCCAGCACGGCGAGGGCGACCGGCGGGTCCAGGGCGGCCGCGCTGTGCTCGACCAGGTTGATGCGGTTCACCTTCAGGCCCCCGGCCGAGACCACGTAGGGCTCGTGCCGGACCAGGATCTCCAGGCTGTTGACCACCCTGGGCCCCTCGCCCACCACCAGGCCCAGGCTCAGCAGGCTGTGCCGGCGCGGCTCCAGGCCGCCGGTTTCGGTATCCAGGAAAAGCATGGGCTGGGTCATCGGTCGTCTCCTTTAATCCGCGCGCAGCGCGTCGACCGGATCAACGCTGGCGGCGCGGCGGGCCGGATAGCGCGAGGCCGCCCACGCGACCAGCATGGGGAACACCGCCACCAGCGCCAGATCGAAGGGGTTGAGGCGGAACGGCACGAAGGTGGTGAAATCGTACACCGCGGCGGGCAGCTTGATCAGCCGGTAGTGGTCGGCGATCAGGCAGAACGGCACCGAGACGCCCAGGCCCCAGGCGGTGCCCACCGCGCCGATGCGCAGGCCCTGCAGCTCGAACAGGCGCTGGATCTGCCGGGGCGTCGCGCCCAGGGCCAGGAATACGCCCAGGTCGCGGCGCTTCTCGGTCACCAGCAGCACCAGGCTGCCGACGATGTTGAAGGCGGCGATCAGCACGATCAGGGCCAGGATCGCCCCGAAGATCCACTTCTCCACCCGCAGCGCGGCGAACAGGGCCCGGTTGGTGTCGCGCAGGTCCTGGGCGAAGAACGGCCCCGGGCCGCTGCCGTTCAGGGCGGTCAGCACCGCCGGCTTGACCTGGTCGATCGCGTCGACGCTGCGGGCGCGCACCTCGATCATCTCGGCCTGGTCCGAGCCCGCCAGCCGCTCGGCGTCCAGGATGTGGATGAAGGCCCAGCTCTTGTCGTACTCGCCGATGTGGCTGTTGAAGGTGCCGGCGACCTTGAAGCCGGCCATCTTGGGCTGCAGTCCGGCCAGCCCCAGGTCCATGCGCAGGAACACCACCGCCACCGAGTCGCCGATCCGGATGCCCAGGTTGCGGGCCAGCTCCTGGCCGATCAGGATCTCGCCTTCCTTAAGCTGCTCGACGGCGATGGGCCGGAGGCTGTCGAAGATGCTGGAGGTGCCGTGGGCCGAGGCCGGGTCCACCGCCTTCAGCATCAACGGCGCCGGCGGGGCGCCGCTGTCGGCGGGCTTGAGCAGGCCGTGGTCCATGCGCATGGGGCTGGCCGCCACCACGCCCGGGGTGGCGCGGATGACGCGCAGGGATGCCTCGGTGTCGGGGATCTCTCCGCTCAGGTTGGCCACGGTGAAATGCGCGGTGGCCGAGAACAGGTTGGCCTGGATGTCCTCCCGGAAGCCGTTCATGAGCGCCAGGGCGATCACCATGGCGAACACCCCGAGGGCGATGCCCCAGCGGGCGAAGCGCACCATCACCCGGACGAAGGCCCCCTTCTTGCGGGTCTTCAGGTAGCGCTGGGCGACGAACGCCTCGAAGCTTCGCACTAGTGGTCCCTTTCAGAATCGTGGAAGAAGCGCGCCAGGAAATGGTCCACCAGTTCCCATACCTCGATCAGGGCGGCCAGCGACATGGCCGCGGCGACCCCCAGCAGCAGCCCCCGCCCCCACGGCGTGAAGAAGAACCGCGCCAGCCAGGACCAGTGCCAGAGCAGCTCCGGCAGCCGGATGCGGTTGTTCAGCGCCAGCGTGCCCAGGAGCATGCCGCCCCAGAGCAGATAGAAGAAGCGCAAGCCCCTGATCAGGCTTCCCATGATTGGCCGTTCGCTGAACTCCAGGTCATTGCTGGGCCACCTGGGGCTTCGGGGCGGGGGACTGCTGGAAGGTGAGCATCTTGCGCTTCAGCATGGTCTCGGCCTCGGGCATGACCTCCAGGGCCTTGCGCACCTGGGGATCGTGCCCGCAGGTGTAGCGGAAGCCCGCCTCCACGCCGTAGGCGACGTTCTGCATCTCGATCCCCAGCTGGTCGCGCATGTCGCTCTGGTTCTGGGGGTCCTTCCAGTCGGCCTCGGTGCATTCGATCTTCTGCTCGGCCAGCCAGGCCTTGAAGCGCGCCATGGTGGCGTCGCTGGCGTCCTGCTGCGGCTTGACGCCGAACTTCTCCTTCTCCAGCACGGCGAACTTGAAGAACGCGCTGTTCCGGAAGCGCAGGTTGCCGACGAAGGTGGTGAGCTTGCCGCCGTCCGCCACGTAGTCCGGGGTGATGCCGCCGCTGCCGTACACCACCCGGCCCAGGTCGGTCTTGAACTTGGGGCCCTGGGGCTGCGCCGGCTCCTTGCCGTTCTCGTCGGGCAGCAGGTAGTCGTCCAGGCCGTGCATGTAGTCGCGCTGGATGCAGCGTCCGGAGGGCGTGTAGTAGCGGGCCGTGGTCAGGGCCAGGCCGCGGGTGCGGTTGATGGCCATCACCGCCTGCACCAGGCCCTTGCCCCAGCTGGTCTGGCCCACCACCAGGCCGCGGTCGTGGTCCTGCACCGCGCCGGTGACGATCTCCGAAGCCGAGGCCGAGCCCCGGTTGATCAGCACTACCATGGGGAAGGGATCGATGCTGGAGCCCTTGGGGGTGCGGGTCTCGACCACGTCCTTGCCGTCGCGCCCGCGCTGGGTGACGATCAGCTCGTTGGGGCCCAGCAGCTGCCGGCAGATGCCCAGGGCCGCGTCCAGCATGCCGCCGCCGTTGAACCGCAGGTCGAGGATGAGGGACTTCATGCCCTGGCCCTTGAGGGTGCGCACCGCCCGCTCGAACTCTTCGGACGTGGTTTCGCCGAAGTCCTTGATGGTGATGAACCCGGTGGTGCCATTCAACATGAAACAATAATAAACACTGTTGGAGGGGATCTCGCTGCGGGTGATGCTGAAGCGCACCAGGCCCGGGAAGCCCATGCGCTGCACCGCCACTTCCACCACGGTGCCCTTTTCGCCCCTCAGCTTCTGCACGGCGGCGCTGCTGGTCCAGTTCTCGGTGGATTTGCCGTCGATCTCCCGGATGATGTCCCCGGCCCGCAGGCCCACCTTCTCCGAAGGCCCGCCGCGCACCGTGCTGACGATGACGATGCCGTCGGGCTGCTGGACGATGATCGAGCCGATCCCGAAGAAGGAACCCCGCTGCTCGTCGCGCATGGCCCGGAACTCGGATTCATCCATGTAATAGGAGTGCGGGTCCAGGGTGTGCAGCATGCCGGAGATGGAGGCGTGGGCGATCGCCCGGGGCGACGGCGGATCCACCGCCTGCTTTTCCACCAGACCCATGATCTCGGTGAGGGTGTCCAGGCTCTTCTGGGTGGCCCGGTCTTCCCCGGTCCTGCCGGCCAGGGGCACATACACCCCCGTCGTGGCCAGGATGACCACGCCGATCCAATACTTTTTCAACCATTGCGCCATGGTGCGCCCCATAGGAATTCCGTTTCTGCTGGTGGGAGGTTAGAAGCTGTCCAGGATCCGCCGCGCCGTTCCGCCCATTCGCTCCCGGCGGCAGCGGGTGGCGATCACAATGGATTCAAGCTTGCGGTAGGCCTGTTCCACCGTGTCATTGACAACAAGATAATCATATCCTTCGAACTGGGCCAATTCATGCCGGGCATAGTCCAGGCGGATCCGTACCTGCTCATCGGATTCATCGCCCCGGCCACGCAGCCGGGCCGCCAGCTCGGCCGAGGAGGGCGGCAGCAGGAACACCATCACCGCGTCGGGGATCGCCCGGTGCACGTTGCGGGCCCCCTGGCTTTCGATATCCAGCAGGATATCCATGCCCGAGGCGAGCTTTTCCTGGATCCAGGCCTTCCCGGTGCCGTAGCGCCGCTCGTAGACCTGCACCCATTCCACGAAGCCGTCCTGGGCCACCATGCTGTCGAACGTGGCGTCGTCCACGAAGAAATAATCCCTGCCATCCACCTCGCCCGGCCGGGGCCGGCGGGTGGTGAACGACACGGAGAAGTTCAGGTCCGCGACCTGGTTGACTAATCGCTTGGCTAACGTGGACTTACCTGTCCCCGAAGGTGCCGAAAGGACGAATACGTTTCCCAAATGACTCAGCAATGGCAGCTCCTGCCCCATATCTTAGCCTCTTGTGGGCCCTGGGCGGGCATCCCATACTGAGCGATGCCGGTCCCATCCGGGCCCCGCGGGGTGAGGGGGGTCGGACGCAGCACCGGGGGTGACTGGTTTCGACAGGTTGCTGTAGGTGTGTGAGGTGCAGGCGGGGGTTTATCGGTTGGCCCCCTCATCAAGCCGATAAAAACAAAAAAGCCAATGACTCTAACGAGTACATGCTCCCCTGCGCTGCGTAAGCAGTAAAGAGGCGAGTCCCCGGGAGCTCCTGGTACCGGGCTCGTTAAACCACTGAAAGGGTGACTTCGGTCTACCGGACGGTGGGTCAGGATAGGTTGCCGCGACGTCCCCTGACGGCAGCCGAGACCAGGGGACAAGTCCTCGATCAGGGTTGTCCGATCCCCTGCAGAGGTCACGCGATTCGGACCAAGCCTGTAACGACCCTCCATGTCACGCTTCTTGGACGCGGGTTCAACTCCCGCCACCTCCACCAATGCATGGCCCCCTTCGGGGGGCCGGTTTGTGACTAGGAACCTGAGTTTGTCGCAAACGACAGAGTTAGGTTGTTTTCACGAGACGACAAACTTAGGTAGTTGTATTTTATGGGCATAAATTGCCCCTATTTCCCGATGGCTAACAATGAAACCGACCGTATGGGTGATTCTCCGATGTCGGGCGGGGGAGCTTTTCTACAACTTATTCGCTGCCCAGATCCGACAACCGTCCTGAGCTTCCCATGGGCTTGCGTGAAATCGAGTGAGGACCGCCCCAGGCTGCAGGGCCGTCGTTTGGGTTCCCGCGTCGAACAGATTCCAGGAGAGCGAGGGCCCAAATTGGAACAGGCGACTCGCTGGGGAGATCAAATTACCTGTCTGCTGGGACTCCAGGCCGATCGTTCCGCTCCACGTGAGCTGGGGGTATTTGTCCGCCATTGCGACTCCGATCGAGGCGGTCTGGTACGCCAGTTGCTGCTCAGCCTCCCTTATATCTGGGCGTTGCCGAAGGACTTCAGCAGGAATGCCGATGGCTATTCTCGCGGGAGGGCAGGGAATTGGTCTGGACCGCTCCAACTCCACTTCCAGTCCTCCGGGCGAAAGCCCCAACAACAACTCCAACCTGTGTTGGGTCTGGGCCAGATTGGCCCGCTGGGTCGGCACTTGGGACCGAGCGTTTTCCCATGGGTCCAAGTCTTCAGGCGCCTTCTTGGCCCAGGCCACCAGGACGCGTAGGGCCCCGACTTTTAAGGGGAAGTCCTCCGCCTCTTGAGGGACCAGGGCTTCGAGACGGTACAGCCCATTCAGCAGACCTTTGACCTGGAACAGTGCGGCCTCCATTTGCCCCATGGAGATGAGGCGCTCCAGCGGTTCCATCAAAGGCTCGAACTTTTCATCGCATATCTCGCCCGCGGCTTTCATGGGTCCGGTCTTGTTGCCAGACCGGTCCTTGCCAGACCGGTCCCAAATCTCCTTCTGGTCGAAGCCGTGGAATGCCGAGATCACTTCCGCAGCGACGGTCTCCGGGTTCACCGTGGTGATTATCTTCACGGCCAGCGCCTCCGCCTCGTCCTGCAGTTCCGGATGGGCTTTCAGTAGCAGGGCGAGGAGTTTGATCTGCTCCTCTTGCTCCAAGCGTTTCAGTGCGCCGGATAAGGAAGACCTCATCCAGGCACTCGGCCTGTCATTCACCGTTTCCACAATCGCGCTGGCGGTGGGACTCGCGGGAGGAGGCGCCTTCCGGCTTAGCGGCCTTGGGTTGTCCAGCCTCGCCGCGGCCCCCGCCCTGCTGGGTATGTGGGTCGGGGGGCGGGTCCGGCTGCGGGTCAGTGAAGTGAAGTTCCGCCGCTGGTTTCTCATCTGCCTGTGGGTGCTGGGTCTCGACCTCGCCCTGCGGCGATTCCTTTGTTCTTGAGGATGAAATGGCTGAACTAGCGTTTTTTGCCTTATTCGTGTGGTTTTGGCTCGGTGGCCCTGGACGGGATTCGTGGCGGCCGGTGGAGCACCAAGGAAATGCCGATTGAGAAAGAACAAAAAATTCTTAAGCGTTCGGCCCCCGAAAAAGGGCCTGAACGCTTACATATTTTCTTGTACAGACCTCAGACCTGGTAATTGCCGATGCCTTCCCGCAGATGCTCCGAGGCCCGGGCCAGATCCACGGCGGTGCGGTTGACCTCCTGGATGGTGGCGGACATCTGCGTGGTGGCGGAGCTGTTCTGGGCCACCTGGCCGTTCACCTTGTCCAACTGCCGGGTGACCTCCCGGCTGGTGGTCGACTGTTCGTCGATGGCAGTCTCCATCTCCTTGGTCATCCCGGCGATGACCCTCGTGGCTTCACGGATGCTGTTCAGCACCCGGGCCGAGTCCTGGACCCGGCCTACGCCGTCGCGCACCGCCTCGTTGGTGCGGGTGATGAGATCCCCCACCTCCCGGGCGGCCTGACCGGAACGTTCCGCGAGCTTGCGCACTTCCTCGGCCACGACCGAGAAGCCCTTGCCCAACTGCCCCGCCTTGGCCGCCTCGATGGCGGCGTTCAGGCTGAGCAGGTTGGTCTGCCGGGCGATATCCTGGATGACCGTGACCGCTTTGACCATCTGGCCATTGGTGGCGTGAATGGAATCCATGGCCGCGCTGCTGGCGGTCCCGGCCGCGGCGCCTTCATCCACCGCCTGTTCAGCCAGTTTCACTTGGACGCGGGAGGCGTGCACGCTCTTGCTGACCTGCTCGATGGAGGCGGACAACTGGGTCAAGGCGGAGGCCACCTGCTCTAGCGCATCGCGCTGATGCTCGGAGGAATCGCTGATCGCGCTACTTGTTGCGGCCATCTGCTCACTGGCGGCGCTGAGCTCGGAAGATCCGCTGGCCACCTGCATGGCGTCGCCCTTGAGCCGGCCGAAGGCGCCGCACAAACCGGCAAGCGCCGCGTTGAGGGCCGAGCCCATCTGGCCGAACTCATCCCCAGTACCATCGTTCACCCTCACCGTGAAGTCGCCCTCACCCACCCGTGCCAACCCCTGCTGGAATTCCCGCATGGGCGCGGCGATGCTCTTGATGGTCCAGATCATGACCATGACGGCGATGACCAGGATTGCGAACGAAAGGATGACTTGCACGATCCGGGCGCTGTTGGCGATGGTTAAGGTTCTGTCCCGGTTCTTGGCGGCCAGTTCAAGCACGTAGGTGTCCATGTCCTTCAAGGCACCCAGAAACCCGGTTCGGAGTTTCTGCAGGGCGGGCAGTTGGCGCTGGGCTTCGGCATGCTTGCCGTCGCGGGCCATCTGCATCAGCTCGTCGCGCATTTTCGCGTAGGGCGTCCGTTTGTCGATGATCGCCTGGTAAAAAGCCTTTCCCTCGTCGGTATTGAGCGACGCCTTGAGCTTGTCCATGTTCTCCAAGGTGACCTTCCGGTTGACATCCATGGTGGCCAAATTCGCGGCCACCCCTTCCGGGCTATCGGCCATGATCGCTTCGTCAATGCGCACCGCGCTGCTGTAAACCGCCTCGGTGATGTCCGACACGGCCCTCATTTGGGGCATGCGGCGGCTGAGCATGGTGTCGAGGCTGGTACTTAGCGCGGACAAGGCCACCAGCGCTGCCACGGCAGCAATGACGGCGGAAGCACTGATGACTCCGAACCCGATGAACAGTTTTGATCTGATTTTCATTTTGGCTGTGGCTCCTATGGGGACAGGGTGGCGCGGCCGCTATTTATTGGCCAAGGCAATCGTGAATTGATTTCAGGTATTTTCCCGACTCCATCCAGATCAGTGCCTCAAAGGATGCTGTGATGTCGAATTC
>Ga0181520_10001249_pt1 | contig 52290 bp, 39 predicted proteins | sample PEATcosm2014_Bin_29_FD_132451 | JGI IMG/M metagenome (GOLD analysis project Ga0181520, IMG submission 132451) | Peatland microbial communities from MTU Mesocosm Facility, Houghton, MI, USA - PEATcosm2014_Bin02_30_metaG | ecosystem: Environmental > Terrestrial > Soil > Wetlands > Peat | place... | reverse complement strand
TTCCCCAAAGCGCCCCGTGACGCTAAGATAACCATTCGACGTTACCGCGGCTCCATCGTCTAGCGGTTAGGACGGCGCCCTCTCACGGCGTTAACAGGGGTTCGATTCCCCTTGGGGCTACCAGTAAATAGGACACTTTGGCCCACTTCTGTGGGCCTTTTGCTTGCGAGCTTGCAAACAGCTTGCACGGACGCCCCCGAACTGGGTTAATCCTTCCTGTTCTTTGGTGAATGAAACCGGTGCTCGGAAAACGCAAGCGGCTTCACTGCCACTCCAGGCTGATCCTACAGGCGTTCAATCCGCGATGGCTGCGTACGTTTTGGGCTTTCCAGCGCAACAGTGGCATGGCCAAGATGCGTTCCTGGCCAGCAGGATCGGTGACCAGCGTTTCCGGATGGACCTCGCCTCGCTCCCAAAGGGCTTCAACGAAAGCGGCTTCATGGGAACGCAGGGGAAGCAACCGTGACAGGCCTGCGCGTGCGGTCGCCTGCATTGCCTCCAGGTCCAATGGGTGGTCTTTCTGGCGCAGGAGAGGCCGGACCATGCGCTCGAAATCAATTGCGGTGATCCGCGCGGCTTCGGGAGTTATGGTTCGCAGATCCCTATTCCGACTCATGGCACCCATGACGACGAAAGGCAACCGAAGCCGTTCCATGTCCAGAGCTGGATGCTGGAATAAGCCGGCCGCATCGAATACATCACGCGCGGCAGATCGATCCAGAAGGGCAATGAGCTTCCCTGCCGCGAGGTCGTGCAGATTGAGGACAGGGATGCTTTTGACTTGAAAGGAGCCGAGGGGCTGCGAATCCATGATGCCGATGGGCTCGATGGGAATCCTGTGCAGGAAGTTGAGATCGACTTCCAGATTTCCTCCCAGGCCCTGGGCACCTTGATAGCGCAACTGCCACTTGCCACCCGCATGCTCCTCCGGCATCCTCCGCACCGTGAAATCGTCAGTCTCGAAAATCGCTTGCAGTCTGGCTTCCAGTGCAGGGCGTTCCGCCTCCATCCCTTCGCGGTCCACCGACCCGATGTAGTTCAGGTCTATGTCCACGGAGAGGCGAGGCACCTCGAAGAGGAAGAGGTTGAGTGCCGTCCCACCCTTCAATACCAGGCGTCCGCGCAACTCCGGCTCCCGGAAGATCCCGCTCAGAAGACTGATCAGGCGGATCACCTTCTCCAGGGATTCCGGCCGGAAGCCTGTGGCAATGGCCTCGCGCTGCAACCGCTCTCGCGAGAGCTTCATCGCAATTCCTCCCAGCGCCGATCCCAGATGGCGTCCGGAATGATCAGGTTCCACCGTATGGCCAGCCGGCCGCCTTCTTTCCGGTCGAGGTAATGGCGGCCCCGTGGACGCATGGATTCGAGGGCCTTCAGGGTGGGCTCATCCACGCTCAACACCTCCTGATGTTGTTCCAGGAAGTAGCCTACCAGGGCGGCAGTGGTGGCATTTCCCAGGCGCTCAAGGTAGCCCATGACTGCGTCCGCATCCACTAGCCGGAGTCCTTCCAGGGATCGCCAGATTTCTTCCCACCCCCCTGCCAGATCGGGACGATCCAGCACATCAACCAGGGTCCGTGCTGCTGAAGTCACTGGCAGATCGAACCCGAGGCGATCCATGTATTCCACTTCCAATGTCAATGCTGATTCTCCGAGGGCTTCCCGAGGCTGGATCGGGTGGAAGTCCACCCCCCGGAAGGTCCAACTCCGCTGGGCCCGTGGAACCAGGATCTGGATGGCCTCGAAGGTGGAATGGGCCAGCCCATGCAGTTCCAAGGCGGTGTGATAGCCCAGGACGCCCTGAGGATACCCCATTGCGCCCGCCAGATAGGCGTCCACCGGCGCTGTTTCTGGGCTGCTGCCTGGTGGGACAGATGCATACAGCCCTCTGCGTACGGCGAGGATGCGACCCGTGCCTTGGTGGTAGCTCATGAGAGCGCGGACGGTCCCAGGCCTTGGCTCCCTTCCCGAGGATTCAGCCAATTGGCGGACCAGGGCCTCGCGCGTGAAGACCGGATGTTGAGCGAAGAAGTCGGGAAGGGACATGGTTGAATCCAATCGTCGTAACGACTAAATAATTTAGGCCTTTTGACGATCACATTCAACTGCCTCGATGCCCATGAGCGTGAATTTTGTGGACAGAGCCTCTCACGGCGTTAACAGGGGTCCGATTCCCCTTGGGGCTACCAGCAAACACCCTTGAGCAATCAAGGGTATTTTTATGTTTATGCGGCATGGCGACCATTCGGGAAAGCGCCGAGTCAAGCCCGTGGAGCACTTGATCGAGCAGCTTGCCAACGGCTGGAGTGAAGCCGATCTGCTCGAAGCCTGTCCCGGCCCTGCGCGCGAGGATCTCCAGGCCTGCTACGTTCGGAACCTAAAATAAGTTCATCGGTTATTATAAAAAATGGCAAATCTAAAATAACTCGCCACCGTTCCCGAAGAACAGATAAAGGGATCAAGCGGCACCCGGCTTCCGCCGGCCCGAATCCCGGCAGGCGGCCAGGAGTCCTGGGTGGCCCTGATCCTGGGATGCCAATCTGGCATTTCAAGTCTGAATTTCTGGCGTCTTGGATGCCCATCCGGCATGCTGCGAGCGGAATGAAATCGTTTTATCATTAGCTGCGCCAAAGTCCTGAGATTTCCTGCGGTATCCAAGAACGGGTTATGCGAAGGGAGCAGGCTCCATGATCACCACCACGCTCTTGCTGTTCGTTCTCGCCATCGTGGCCGGGGTGATGGGTGCCATCCTGGGGCTGGGCGGCGGCATCATCCTCGTGCCGGCCCTGACCCTGCTGTTCAAGGTGCCCATGCGCACCGCCGTGGCCGCCTCCACCGTCTCCATCATCGCCACCTCCACCGGCGCCGCCGTGGCCTACCTGAACGACAAGCTCACCAACATCCGGGTCGCCATGTGGCTGGAGATGGGCACGGCCACCGGGGCCATGACCGGGGCGCTGGTGGCCGGCTACCTGAACCAGCGGATGCTGTTCATCCTGTTCGGCCTCCTGCTGGGCTATTCGGGCTACAACATGGTGAAGACGCGCGGCAAGGAGCGCGCCCGCGCGGTGGTGCCGGACAAGGTGTCCAGGCGGCTCCGGCTGGCCGGCTCGTACTACGATCTGTCCCTGAAGCGGCGGGTGGACTACCAGGTGACCCACAGCATCCTCGGGCTGATCATCATGTATTTCTCCGGTGCCGCCGCCGGCCTGCTGGGGATCGGCGCCGGGATCTTCAAGGTGCCGGCCATGGACCAGGTGATGGGCCTGCCGTTCAAGGCCTCCAGCGCCACCTCCAACTTCATGATCGGGGTGACGGCGGCCTCCGGGGCGGTGGTCTATTTCGCCCGCGGCGATGTGCAGCCCCTGGTGACGGGGCCGGTGGTGCTGGGCGTGCTGCTGGGGGCGCTGGTCGGCGCCCGGCTGATGGTCCGGATGCAGGCCACCACGGTGCGCCGGCTGTTCATTCCGCTGATCCTGTACACCGCCGCAGTGATGATCTACAAGGGAGTGGTGCGCTCATGAGCCAGGAAAACCCTGAAACCACGAAGGTGTTGGCGATCGAGCGCATCCTGGCGAGGGTGTTGCGCCTGGGATCCGTCGTCGCCGGTGTGCTGCTGGCCGCCGGGATCGGCGCCATGCTGCTCTCCGGGGTCGGATACCCGCGCCGGCTGATCATGGCGGGGCTGATCACCCTGCTGCTCACCCCGGTGCTGCGGGTGCTGGTGGCCGCGGTGGTGTTCTGCAAGGAGCGGGACTGGCTGTTCGCCCTGTTCTGCCTGGTGGTGCTGTGCTCCCTGGCCGCCGGGGTGAAGCTGGGGCTGGTCGGGTAGGCTACACGCCCTGATCCGGCAGCGGGTGGGCCGTCCGCCAGACTTCGTCGATCCGCAGCACGGCCACGCCCACCATGATCGACAGGGCTCCGGCCGCCTGGGTCGCGCCCAGCTTTTCGCCCAGCAGGAGGTAGGCGCCAAGCGCGGTGAAGGCCGGCTCCAGGCTGACGACGAGGTTGGCGACGCCGGAGGACAGGTGGGTGAGGCTGACGAGGTAGAGGCCGAAGCCCGCCACCGTGGGGACTGCAGACAGCAGGAGCAGCACGCCCCAGCCCTGGACCGAACTGCCCAGCCACAGGAAATCCGCCGGACGGGTAGCCGAACCCGGCAGCGGTCCGCCGGGGATCAGGTTGCACAGGAACAAGTAGACCGTGCCGAACCCGAAGATGTAGACCAGGGTGGTCCACGGGTCCAGGCCGCGCCTGGCGGCGGAGCGGCCCATGAGGCTGTAGCCGGCATAGGCCAGGCCGGAAAGCACCCCGGTCAGGATGCCGGCGAAGTTGGCGCGCCAGGCGGTGGCGTGCATGGCGTCCGAGACCAGGACGCAGCCGGCCAGGCTCAAGGCGCTGGCCAGGAGCTTGCCCGGGGTCAGCGCCTCCTTGAGGAGCAGGCGCCCCAGCGCGACGGTGAAGGCTCCGGAACAGTAGACCAGGACGGTGGCGACGGCCGCGCCGTTGAGGGTGACGGAAAGGGTCCAGAACACATTGAACAGGGTCAGGACGATGCCGTAGACGGCGAGGTAGCGGAAGGCCTGGCGCGGCACCTTGAGCAGATCCGGGCGCCACCACGCCAACACCGGCAGGATGGTGAGGACCACGAAGAGGTCCCGCCAGAAGGCCATGACCAGCGCGGGCATGTGGTAGGTGACGCTGAGGTAGCGGATCAGCACGCCCGTGGTGGAGAGGAAGGCGGCGGCGCAAAGGCCGATGATGAAACCGCGCGTGGGGTTGGGGACGAACGGGCGGGTCAGCGGGTCCGCCGGGACCGCTTCAAGTTCTGGCATGCTGAGCCCCTTCCGATCCGAGCCGGCAGCCTGGTTTCAGGACCACGCCGCGGTTCCGGCGGCCGTTGAGGGCGATCTCCAGGGGCTGCGGGAAGGACAGGTGGCGGAGATGGGCGGTTTCGAAGGCGGCCGGCTGCGCCTCGATCCAGGCGTAGTCCAGCAGGTCCACGGTGCCGCGGGTCTCCACGGTGAGGTAGCCGATGCCGAAGGCCATGAGGTTCTGGAAGAAGTGCGAGCCCTGGGAGGGATCCACGTGCATGTCGCCCAGGTCGGTTTCGACGATGCAGCGCACGCCGGCGATCTGCGCCCAGCTGACCGGGATGCCCAGCCAGGGGTCGGCGCTGCCCCAGCGGCCGGGGCCCAGCAGCAGGTAGGGCCGCCTGGCCGCCCTGAGCCGGGCGTTCATCTGCCCCACCTCCCCGGCGATCAGCGGAGTCAGCGCGCGTTCGAAATTGCCGGGGCGGACGTAGACCAGATCCTGGACGCCCTCGAGCAGGCCGTTGCCCATCACCATCCGGGCGGTGCACAGGGCCTGCTCCGGGACGACGCTGTCCAGGGCGATGTCCTGGGCGTCGGTACCCATCACCATCGGCCGGATCTGCAGGAAACTGAATTCGTGGGGCTGATCCGGCGCATGGGACAGGGCGACGGCGAATTCCATCTCCACCGGGCAGGAGTTGGCGGCGGTGCCGGCCCGCAGCAGCAGCGTGAGCACCTCGCCCAGGGGGAACACCGAACCCTTGAACACCCCGGCCATGGTGACCAGCGGGACCCCGGGACGGCCGCAGCCGTCGTAGATGGCCTCGTTTTCCGGGGAATAGACGCCCCCCACCGGGAACAGCGTCTGATGCTCCGCCGCCGTCTTCAGGTCGAGGGTCGCGAGGTTCAGCATGGCCCCGCCCGCGGCCTGGTCCAGGTTCGGGCCCTCCAGGTCGAGGGCGAGGAATTCGCGCTGGGCGTTCTCCAGGTAGTCCTCCGGGGTGAACCACTGGAGCGGCTTGGCCGGCTGGGCCGGACAGAACCGGGCGCAGCGGCCGCCGTCCACCACGGTCTTGCCCAGGCCCAGGGCCACCGAGCCGATGCCTTCCTCCGGCTTCATGCCGGGCATGGGGTAGAAGTTCAGCGACCGGCCCACGCCGGCGAAATCGGGATACAGGTAGCGCCCGTGGCGCCGGCCCGCCACCTGCTGGATCACCACGGCCATCTTCTCGTCTTCCAGGCGGTTGGGCGTGGACTGGAGGTAGGCCTTGGCGTCGGAGTGGAAGGTCGAGGCGTAGACCATCTTGATGGCGTCGCCCAACTGGGCCAGGCGGACCTCGGCATCTTCCGCGTTGTTGGGAATCATGTAGGTCTCATAGATTCCGGCGAAAGGCTGGTAGGAGGCGTCCTCCAGCAGGCTGGAGGAGCGCACGGCCAGGGGGTAGCGGATCCAGTCCAGGAAGGTCCACAGGGCGTCCACCACGTCCCGGGGCAGCTCGGCGGCCAGGAAGGCCTGGGTGATCTTGTCGTCGTCCGGTTCGCCCAGGGCGAATGCGGTCAGCCCGGAGGCTTGCATGAACCGGTCGAACACGCTGGTGGCGAGCACCAGGGTGGGCGGCACGGCGATGCGGATGCCCGGGAAACGGGTTTCCAGGCGGTAGGAGGTGAGCAGCGAATTGATGAAGGCCAGGCCGCGGCCCTTGCCGCCCAGGGAACCGGAGCCCAGCCGCACGAAGCGGCTGCCCAGGCCCGCCGGGGAGAAGTCCGCCACCACGCCGGCGCTGGCCTGCACCCGGTGCGCCGCCAGAGCCTCCAGGAGGCGTCCGCGCAGGTCCTCGGCGGCCGGCTGGGCGTCGATGATCCGCCGCAGGGTCTCGCCCAGTTCAAACTCGGTGCGGGCCCCGAGCCACTTGCTGAAATCCCCGCGCCGGGCGTGGAATGCCAGGCTGGCCGCCGGCACGGCCTGGATGGCCCACTCCAGGCTGCGGATATCGTCGGCCTTGGAAACCAGGGTGCCATCCGGCAGGCGGAACACGAACTCGCCGAAGCCCAGGTGCTCCTGCATGAAGGCGCGCAGTCCCTGGAGCAGGTCGGGGGAGGTCTTGTGGAGGAAGGTGACCGGGCCCTCCGCCTGGGGATTCCAGTACTCGGAATTGGACTGGACCAGGATGGGCAGGTCCGGGCTGCGCCCGGCCACGTGGCGGGCGAAGTCCGAACCCGCCGCCGCATCCACCTTGCCGCCCCGGGGGAAGGCGGCGTCCAGGATCAGCGCCATCAGGTGGGGCCGGTGCTTCTCGAAGAGGGCCAGCGCCTCCTCGTGGCTGTGGGCCAGCAGGATCTTGGGCCGGGCCCGGCGGCGGATGATGCGCTCGGTCGGGTTCACGCTGTCCGCCATGAGGGCCAGGGTCTGCTTCATGATCTCCGTATAGAGCATGGGCAGGTTCATGGAATAGAACGGAACGCTGTCCTCCACCACCAGGATGCATTTGACCCCGGCCAGCTGGGCATCGTGCTCAACGTTCATCCGGTCTTCCACGCACTTGATCATGGCCAGGAACAGCCGCACGTCCCCCAGCCAGACGAAGACCTCGCGGATGCCTTTCAGGTTCCCGAGCGGCTGGAGCTGGGCCAGTTCCCGCAGGCTGCTGGCCAGCAGGATCACCGGCAGGCCCGGGGCCACCTCCTGCACCGCCGCGCCGAAATCCCGGACATTCATGTCGCCCACCCGGGGCATGGAGATGACCAGGTCGAAGCGCTCCCGCTGGATCAGCGCGAGTGCCTCCCGGGCGGTGGAAACCCGCCGGATGTGGGGGGAATACTGCAAGTTCAGTTCCCTGTACTCGCCCAGCAGCATTTCCGAGAGGCGGCCGTCCTCGATGAAGGTGTAGCTGTCGTAGAGGCTCGTGACCAGGAGCAGCTTGTTCACCCTCCGGGGCATCAGGGCATCGTACGGGGTTTCGGTCTGTTCCGGGGCGCCCAGCAGGTCGTCCAGTATCCTATCTCTCATGGCGCCTCCCGCCGGGCCCTCTCGGGGTGGGTGGCCTGGGCAAGAAATTAAGCCGTTGTCTAGAATTAACCTGAACAGATCCTTGCGGCCCCGGCATAAGGGGCCGTGGTGGAATAACCTGAACTGCACAGGTTATTCCGCAACGCCCCCTAATCATCTTTCATCGAACTTTGTTGAATCATAGCATTAATAGGGCATCCGGATTTCGGGCAGAATGGAGCCAACCACCCCATCAGGATCCCGCCCATCGAGCGTGCAGCAAGCATTCGGAGGGAGCTTGGCATGAGCGACACCCGTCAAGAAGGCAACCCGTTGGTGAACCGGAGCGGCGCGCATCACCTGCGTTTCCGGGACCTGCTGCACCGGCTGTTCTCCATGGCCAACCAGCGTTTCGTGCGGCTGGAATTCCTGCAGATGGCCAGCGGGGCCATCATGGAATTCCTCGCCTGCGACCTGCTGGAGGTGCGTCTGGAGGATGCCGGCAAGGTGTACCGGTGCCGGGCCGTGGGACAAGGGGTGTCCCGGTTCCTCTGCGACTCGGGCCAGGACGGGCCGGGGTCCGAACCCTGGGGCATCGACCCCGAGGGCCAGCCGCTGTCCGACCAGATCATGGATTCGGTCCTGCGCGGCCGATTCCTGGCCGCCGCGCCGTTCTCCACCCGGGCCGGCAGCTTCTGGACCGCGGACGCCACCCGCCCGGTGCTGTTCCGGGAAAACGGGCGCCATGACGCCGGCGCCAGGTCCCTGGTCATCGGCGGGGAATACGCCTCGCTGGCCTTCGTCCCCGTTCCGGTGGACGAGCGCATCCGGGGGGTGCTGCATCTGGGCAGCCGGAAGGCCGACTGCTTCACCCGGGAGGATATCCAGCTGTTCGAGTCGGTGGGCGAGACCCTGGGCGTGGCCGTGGCCTTCCAGTCGGCCCAGTGGGCGCTCCGGGAGCGGGTCAAGGAGCTGGACTGCCTGTACGGTATCGCCCAGGTTTCCCAGCGCGCCGGGCTCACCCTGGATGCCCAGCTGCGGGAAATCGTCGAATTGCTCCCGCCCGCCTGGCAATACCCCGAACTGACCGCGGCCCGCATCAACCTGGACGGCCAGGTATTCGCCACGCGCGACTTCACAACGACCCCGTGGCTCCAGCAGGCGGACTTGCGGGTGGGCGAGGCGGTGCGGGGCAGCGTGCAGGTGGTCTACAGCCGGGCCATGCCGGTTTTCGAGGAGGGCCCCTTCCTGCAGGAGGAGCGCAACCTCATCGAAGAAGTGGCCCACCAGGTGGGGCTGATCGTCGACCGCTGGGAGGATGCCAAGGCCAAGGCCAAGCTGTTCCACATGCTGGAACAAAGGCGGGAGTGAACGGTCCGGCCGGAACGAAGAAGCCCCCGATCGCTCGGGGGCTCTCACTTCGCCACTGTTCTGCCGTGCCGCCTTCCATGGGTCCGGGAGCCAATCGGACCCCCCTTGGGTGGTCGTGCAAGGAGTCTTTGCAAACCCCTCTCCACTTTCCAAATGCGTTCAGGTCTCCGGAGGTTCCCGGCAAAATATTTTTTTTTGAGGGCGGGGGGTACCGGTAGGACTGCCGTGCAATCATCCTTGCCCGGAGTTCAAATTTCGCTATATTTTCGCTATGTCTTTTGCAGCACCGAATGCCATTCCCTGGGATGGTCATGAACGTCTCCACCCAACTGGGACCAGAACCGTTCGGCCGCAGGGGCGAGCGGTGCGCGGGGGCGGTAGAGCAGGATGTCCACGTCCAGATCCCAGGCGGCGGCACCGGCGCGGACCAGGGTGCCGTCGCGCAGGTCGCCGGCGACCAGGCTCATCGGCAGCCAGGCCACCCCCCGGCCTTCCAGGGCCATGGAACGGAGCACGGCGGCCAGGTGGGAGGTGAACACCGGGTCCAGGCAGGCGCTCTGGAACGGGGTGCCGGCGGCGGCGATGATCCGGCCCAGGCCCGATTCGGGACTGTAGGCCAGCAGGGGGACCGGATGGTCCGGGTCGCCGGGCAGGCTGAACCGGGGGTGGCCATGGTCCGGGGCGGCCAAGGGCGCCAGCACGTCCGCGCCCACCTGCGCCGACAGCCAATGGTCTGGGTCCAGCCGGCCGGGGGTGCCGGCCCGGTGGTGGCAGAGCAGGAACTGGGCCTGGCCCTGGACCATGATCTGCTCGCAGGCCTGGAGGCTGTCGGAGGTCAGCCGGATGGTGCCGAGCGGACCGCTGGATTCCATGGCCCGGAGCCAGCCGGGGAAGAAGGTGAGCGAGAGCGAATGGGTGGCGGCGAAATGCAGGGCGGCCGAGGCCGAATGCACCGCTTCGAGGCACTCCTCCCGCACCTGGTCCAGGCGGAACAGGGTCTCCCGCGCCGCGGGCAGGAAGCGGCGGCCCGCCTCGGTGAGGGTCACCGGCTGGGACCGGTCGAACAGCGGGGCGCCCACCCAGGCTTCCAGGGTGCGGATGCGCCGGCTGAAGGCCGGCTGGGTCATGTGGCGCAGCTCCGCCGCCCGGGAGAAGTGGCCGCACTGCGCCAGGATCAGGAAATCCTCCAGCCAGGACAATTCCACTTTCCATACCTCCCCTGCATGGCGCTATTCGCAAACGGCATTGGCCCCGAGCGGGCTGTCTGTCCACTATAAGTGCAATCAAGGGAGCTTCAGCCATGCGCATTACCGGGATCCGGGAGAAGACCTTCTCCATCGCCTCACCCATTTCCAACGCCTACATCGACTTCAGGAAGATGACCTGCTCCGTGGTGGCCGTGCAGACCGACGTGATCCGGGACGGCCAGCCGGTGGTGGGCTTCGGCTTCAATTCCAACGGCCGCTACGCCGCCGGCGGGCTGCTGCGGGACCGGTTCCTGCCCCGGCTGCTGGAGGCTGAGCCCGACTCCCTGCTGGACCAGGCCCACGCCAACCTGGACCCGTTCAAGATCTGGGCCACGATGATGCAGAACGAGAAGCCCGGCGGCCACGGCGAACGTTCGGTGGCGGTGGGCACGGTGGACATGGCGGTCTGGGACGCGGTGGCCAAGATCGAGGAGAAACCCTTGTACCGCCTGTTGGCGGACCGCTACCGCCAGGGCGTGGCCGAGGACAAGGTCTGGATCTACGCCGCCGGCGGCTACTACTACCCCGGCAAGGACCACTCGGTCCTGCAGGCCGAGATGCAGAGCTACCTGGACCGGGGCTACACGGTCGTGAAGATGAAGATCGGCGGGGCGCCCCTGGCCGAGGACCTGAACCGGATCGAAGCGGTGCTGAAGGTGGTCGGCGACGGCAGCCACCTGGCCGTGGACGCCAACGGCCGGTTCGACCTGCCCACCGCCATCGCCTACGCCAAGGCGCTCACCCCGTACGGCCTGCACTGGTTCGAGGAGGTGGGCGACCCGCTGGACTATGCGCTCCAGGCGGAAATGGCCAACCACTACCAGGGCCCCATGGCGACCGGCGAGAACCTGTTCTCCCACCAGGACGCCCGCAACCTGATCCGCCACGGCGGCATGCGGCCGGACCGGGACGTGCTGCAGTTCGACTGCGCGCTCTCCTACGGCCTGGTGGAGTACCTGCGCACCCTCCGGATGCTGGAGGAGAACGGCTGGTCCCGCCGCCGGGTGGTCCCCCACGGCGGCCACCAGATGTCGCTGAACATGGCCGCCGGCCTGCACCTGGGCGGCAACGAATCCTATCCCGACGTGTTCAAGCCGTTCTGCGGCTTCGCCGACGGGATCTCGGTGGAGAACGGCTATGTGGGCCTGCCGAACCTGCCGGGCGTGGGCTTCGAAGGCAAGGCCGAACTCTACGCTGTCATGAAAACCGTGCTTGAATAGTTGGATCCAAGGCCTTTTCCGGAGTCGAAGATGAGCCAGGGCGAAGCCAGGGGCGGAGGCGCGGCCGCGCCTTCCACGGGGTGGCAGGGCGCGAAACCGGTCAAGGGGATCGGCACGGTCATCCTGGGGCTCCTGCTGTTCTTCGGCCTGCCGGCGCTGGTGCCGGCGCCCAGCGCCAGGACCTTCTGGGGCCAGGCCGGGGCGCCAAAGGCGGTCGTGGCGGTGGTCGGCGCGCCGGGTGCCGGTGCGGCACCCGCGGCGGCTCCCGCTCCGGAGGCCGCCGCCAAGGCCGCGGCGAAAGTCAAGGCTGAAGCCGAATCCAAGCGCCAGGCGGACTGGGTGCGCGGGCTGCACCTGTTCGCCATCTTCGTCACCACCATCGTCGGCATCATCCTTTCGCCGCTGCCCATGGGCGGGGTGGCCATGATCGGCATCGCCATCACGGCGGCGACCGGGACCCTGAGCATCGGCGATTCGCTGAGCGGCTTCAGCGACGTGGTGATCTGGCTGATCGTGCTGGCCTTCATGATCTCGCGCGGGTTCATCAAGACCGGCCTGGGCGCCCGGATCGCCTACAACTTCATGGCCCTCCTGGGCAGGAACACCCTGGGCCTCAGCTACGGCCTGGCTGCCACCGACCTGGTGCTGGCCCCGGCCATCCCCAGCAACGCGGCCCGGGCCGGGGGCATCGTCATGCCGGTCATGGCCAGCCTGGCCAAGGCCTACGGCAGCAACCCCGGCGACGGCACCGAGCGCCGGATCGGCGCGTTCCTCACCCTCACCGCCTACCAGGCGGACATCATCACCAGCGCCATGTTCCTCACCGCCATGGCCGCCAACCCACTGGCCCAGAAACTGGCCGGCGACCTGCATGTGACCATCACCTGGACCGGCTGGGCGGTGGCGGCCTTCGTGCCGGGCATGATCTCCCTGCTGCTGATCCCCTGGGTCATCTACAAGCTCTATCCCCCGGAGATCCGCAAGACCCCCGGCGCGGTGGCGATCGCCAGGGAGAAGCTGGCCGAATTCGGCCCCATGAAGCCCGGCGAATGGATGATGCTGGGCGTGTTCGTGCTGCTGCTGGTGATGTGGATCTTCGCGCCGCTGCTGGGCAACCTCAACGCCACCACCGGCGCCCTGATCGGCCTGGGCTTCCTGCTGGTGCTGGGGGTGCTGAACTGGAACGACGTGAAGCAGGAGACCGCGGCCTGGGACACCCTGGTCTGGTTCGCCGCCCTGGTGATGATGGCCGGGTTCCTGAACAAGCTGGGCATGATCCCCTGGTTCAGCAAGGCGATCGGCGACACGATGATGGGCCACGGCTGGATCTTCGCCTTCCTGGTGCTGAGCCTGGTGTACTTCTACAGCCATTATTTCTTCGCCAGCAACACCGCCCACGTGGCCTCGATGTACGGCGCCTTCCTGGGGGTCGCGGTGGTCCTGGGCGCGCCGCCGGTGCTGGCGGCGCTGGTGCTCGCCTACTTCAGCAACCTGTTCGCCAGCATGACCCACTACGGCTGCGGCCCGGCGCCGGTGCTGTTCGGCACCGGCTATGTCCCGGTCGGCACCTGGTGGCGCATGGGCCTGCTGATCAGCGTCATCAACATCGTGATCTGGGTGGGGATCGGCGGGGCCTGGTGGAAGGTGCTGGGGCTCTGGTAATCACCGGCCCGGCAGCACGGACTCGACGTTCAGCAGGACCAGCAGCGTGGCGCAGGGGGTGAGGTCGATCCGCGTCCCCTCCGCCAGGTTGCCCTCCACCCGCCAGGACAGGAATTCCCAGGAGCCGCTGCGCAGCAGGGCGCTGAACCGGCCGGCGCGGTAGCGGGTCTCGGCGGGGCCGACCTCCAGCCGCTGGCTGGCGCCGCCCAGCCGGGCCTCCAGCACCAGGCCGGCGGCGCCGCGCTCCATGCGGAAGACGTCGCCGGCGGCTTCGTCGTAGCCTTCCCGGTCGATCCAGAAGCGCGGCTTGTCCTTGTAGGGGGCGCCGGCGGTGGGGCAGAAGGTGGTGCAGTTGCCGCATTCGTTGCAGAAATCGGCGATGTTGAAGGTCTGGGTGGTCTGGTCCACCTGGAACGGCACGGTGCCTTCGCAGGCCAGCCGGCCGCCGCGCTGGACCAGGATGGGCAGGTCCAGCTTGAAGGGGGTCATGGCGTAGGCGAGGTTGGAGCGGTTCGGGCAGACGGTGACGCACAGGCTGCAAAGGTCGTCGCAATCGAGACAGCGGGCGGCTTCCCGGGCGGCGGCCTCGGGGGTGAAGCCGTGCAGCACCTCGGCAAAGCCCTGGCGCTGGGCCAGGGGCAGCACCGGCACCTGCTGCGGGGTGATCAGCCGGGCCTTCTTCTCCAGCAGGGCGGCGGCCGCGGCACCCTTTTCCAGCTCGGGCTCCGGCAAGGTGAGGATGCCGTGCCGGGCGGCGATGGTCTCGGCCGCGGCCCGGCCGTCGGCGATGGCCTGGATGATCGAGGACGGGCCGTGCACCACGTCGCCGCCGGCGAACAGGCCGGGGATCCGGGTTTCCCGGGTGGCGGGGTGAACCGCCAGGGTGCCGTCCGGGTTGCGCGGGAGTTCCAGCCCGGCCAGGAAGTCCAGTTCGGGCTCCTGGCTGATGGCCGGGATGATCGTGTCGGCCGGCAGGGTCTCTTCGGCCCCCGGCACCGGCACCGGGCGCGGCCGGCCCGAGGCGTCGCGCTCGCCCAGGCGCATGGGCACGCAGGCCAGGCCGGTCACCCGGCCCGCCTCGGCGAGGACCGCGGAGGGCGCCAGCAGATCGCGCAGGGTCACGCCTTCGGCCAGGCAGTCCGCCACTTCGGCGGGGTCGGCGGGCATCTGGGCCCGGGTGCGGCGGTAGACCAGGGTCACGGCGCCGTCGCGCACCAGGCGCCGGGAACAGCGCGCCGCGTCCATGGCGGTATTGCCCGCGCCGATGATCAGCACGCGCCGGCCCAGGTCCATGGGCGTGCCCGCCCGGACCCGGTCCAGGAAATCCAGGGCGTCGATCACGCCCTCGGCGTTCTCGCCCGGGATGCCCAGGCGCTTGCCCAGCTGGGCGCCGACGCCGAGGAAGACGTAGGGGAAGTCCTGCCGGAGCTGGGCCAGGGTGTGGTCGCGGCCCAGGGCCGCGCCGAGGTGGAAGCGCACGCCCAGCTGGGCCAGCCGCTCCAGATCGCCGGCCATGGCTTCGGCGGTGAGCCGGAAACCGGGGATCACGCCGCTCACCATGCCGCCCAGGGCCGGCTTGGCCTCGAACACCTCGGCGTCGAAGCCCAGCTTGGCCAGGTAGTAGGCCGCGGCGAGCCCGGCGGGGCCGGCGCCGATCACCGCGACCGGCACGCCCAGGCGCGGGCCGGGGCGCTCGGGGTGGGCGCCGCCCTGCTCGAAGGCGAAGCGCTTGATCTCCCGGATGGCCAGGGGCGCGTCGTAGAACATGCGCACGCAGCGGTCGGTGCAGGGGTGGTCGCAGACGCTGCCGGTGATGCCGGGCTGGGGGTTGGTGCGGAGGATCACCTCCATGGCCTCCCTGGGCTTGCCGTGGGCCACCAGCCAGAGGTAGTCGGGGATGTTCTGGTTGGTGGGGCAGCCGTCCACGCAGGGCGCGAAGATGCAGTCGAAGGCGCCCAGGGGCCGGTCGCCCTTGAAGACCAGGGGCCGGGGCCGGCGGGCGTAGGCGTCGTCCCCGACCACGGTCACGGCGTGCCGGGCCAGGTTGAAGCGGGCGCCGTGGCCGCCGGAGCTGGCCAGGACGTAGTCGTCGAGGCTGGCGGCGCCGGCCCGGTCCATGGCCGCCTCCAGGTTGACCAGGTACTGCTGCAGGCGGGCGTAGCCGCCCGGCTTGAGCAGGTCGGTGCAGACGGTGACGGGGCCGAGGCCGTCGGCCACCAGCTCGGCGAAGTTGCCCGCGTCGGCGCCGCCGCAGAAGCTCAGGGCGACCTTGCCGTCCTGCGCCTCGGAAACCAGGTGGGCCAGGTTCAGGGTCAGGGGATGCAGCGCCCGGCCCGAAAGGTACATCATGTTCTCCGCGGGCGGGAAGACGTCCCGGTGGTTGCGCACCTCCAGGGTGTTGGTGAGCTTGAGGCCGAAGGCCCGGCCGGCCCGCGCCGCGGTGCCCGCCAGATGGGTGACCATCGCCATGGCTTCGGGGAACCTGGGATCGTGCTCGAAGGCGCTGTCGGGAACCTCGATGTCGAAGCCCTGGGCGCGGTTGAGCAGGTCGCGCAGGCGCTCGGGGCCGAGCAGGGTCGGGTTGAGCTTCACCCAGGTGTGCACCCCGAGGTCGGTGAGCATGAAGTTGGCGATCCTTTCGATCTCCGCGGGAGGGCAGCCGTGCATGGTGGACAGGGTGATGTGGTTGGACAGCTCGCGCGGGATCTCCAGGTCGCGCACCGCCGGGTAGACCTTGGCCACCTGGTCGATGGCCGCCGGCAGCTCCGCCGAGGCGTCGCGCATGGCGGCGATGAAGGCCTGCACCCGGGGGCTGCGGATGCCCGCGAGGTCGTAGCCGACGCTCATGTTGAAATGGGTGCCGGGGCCTTCGAGCCCCAGCCGGTGGGCCAGGGCGTGCAGCAGCACCCAGGCGTTGAGGTACTCGCGGAACGATTCATCGAGCTTGAGCTCCTGGGACCACTCGCAGTTGTAGCCCTCGTCGGCCACGTCGATGCAGGGCCGGCTCACCTCGATCTCGTCGAGCACCTGCACGGTCTTCAATTCGATGAAGCGGGCGCCGCACAGCCAGCTGGAGACGATGTTCTGGGCCAGCTGGCTGTGCGGCCCCGCCGCCACGCCCAGGGGCGCGGCCACGGTGTGGCCGAACTGCGTGGCGCCCATCCGGGGCGATGGGATCTGGAAGTTCTGCCGGGGGATGCCCATGACCGTGTCCCGCCCGTCCAGCTCACGGAAGATCCAGCCGGCCAGCAGGTCCAGGGGTGCGGTCCGGAAGGGTTTGGCCATGTCTTGCCCCGCTTGGAAGGGTTGAGAGCGACGACGCGAAAGGACCTGAATCTAAGGTCAAAGGCCGGCGCAGTCAAGCCGGGCGGGTTATTCGACGGGATCTTCCTGCTCGGCCAGCAGGGCCTCCGGCAGGGCCTCCGGCAGGGCCTTGGAGGTCTTCGCGCCCAGGGCCTTCAGGTGCTCGGCCTGGGTCACCAGGTTGCCTTTGCCCACGGACAGCTTGTTCATGGCTTCGTCGTAGGCGCTGCGGGTCTGGCCCAGGTGCCGGCCGAGGTTCATCAGGTCGCCGGCGAAGCCGCAGAACTTGTCGTACAGCAGGCCGGCCCGGGCGGCGATGGCCTCGGCGTGCTTGTTCCGGCGCTCGACCTTCCACACGTTGGCGACGGTGCGCAGGGCGATCATCAGGGTGGTCGGGGTGGCGATCGCCACGTTGACCTCGGCGGCGAGCGAGGTGAGTTCCGGGTCGGCCTGGACCGCGGCGGCCAGCGCCCCTTCGATCGGCACGAACATCAGGACGTAGTCCAGCCGGCTGCCGGCGGCGACCTGGTAGTCCTTGGCGCCCAATTGCCGGACATGGCCGCGCATGGAGATCAGGTGGCGCCGCAGGGCTTCGGCGCGCGCCGGGCCGCCCTCGGCGTTGACGAAGTCCCGGAAGGCCGTCAGCGAGACCTTGCTGTCGATGATGATCTTCTCGCCGCCGGGCAGGTTGACGATGACATCCGGCCGGATGCGGCTGCCGTCCCCGGCCGTAAGGCTTTCCTGGGCCAGGTACTCCTCGCCTTCGCGCAGGCCGGACTTCTCCAGGATGGTCGAGAGGATCATCTCGCCCCAGGCGCCCTGCACCTGGGCTTCGCCCTTCAGGGCGCGGGTGAGGTTCTGGGTCTCGGTGGACATGGCGGCGCTGCTGGCGGTGAGCGAGCGGATCTGCTCGGCGAGGGTGGTCCGGTCCTTCATGCTCTCGGTCAGGGCGGCCTGCAGGCCCTGCTGGAACTCGGCCATCTTGTCGCGCAGCGGGGCGAGGATGCCGGTGATCTGCTCCTTGTTCTGCCTGGAGAAGCTGTCGCCGTGCCGGGTCATGATCTCCTCGGCGAGGACCTTGAACTCGTCGCCCATCCGGGCCCGGGCCTCGGTCAGCAGCGCCAGCTTGGCCTCGGCCTGCCGGCGCTCCTGGGCGAGGGCTTCCTCCAGCCGGGCGGTTTCGCTCCGGGCGGCGTCCAGCAGGTCCCGGCTCTGTTGCAGCCGGGCCTCCAGCTTCAGGCCGCGCAGGATCAGCGCCGCGATCACGGCCAGCACCGTCGCGGCCAGGAGGGCAAGGGTCGTGTTCATGGTGTCTCTCCCGCCAGGCGCCGCCCCAGCCCGGAATGGCGCGCCAGGGGCGCTTGGGCCGCCGCCTCGAAGCGCTCGCGCGAGCCGATGATGCGCACCGAGTGCGTGGCCCGGGTCAAGGCGGTGTAGACCAGTTCCCGGGTGAGCAGCGGGTTGTCGCGGACCGGCAGCACCAGGGCCACGGTGCGGTACTCGGCCCCCTGGGCCTTGTGCACGGTGGTGGCGTAGGCCAGCTCCAACTCGCCCAGCAGCGGCCCGATGGCGAAGGCCCGGTAGCCGTCCTGGGTGGCGAAGACCACCTCCAGGCGCTCCGGCCCATCGCTGGCCACTTTCAGCACCAGCCCCTGGTCGCCGTTGAAGATCCCCCGCCGGTAGTCGTTGCGGGTCATCAGTACCGGCTCGCCCAGGGTGAAGGCCAGGGCGAGCCGCAGGCCCCGGTCGCGCCGGGCCTGGACCAGCCCGTGCAGGTGGGCGTTGATGCCGGCCACCCCGCGCAGGGCCGGGGCCTGCTTCTGCGCGCAGAGGATGCGCGCCCGGTCCAGGTGCCGGAACAGCGCGTCCAGGCGCAAGGTATCGCCCTCGGCCCAGCCCGCTTCCCGGTGGCTGAAGCTGTGCCGGATGCGCTCGTCGAAGCCGGGGCTTTCGATCTGCTCGTCCAGCCACTGGGCGAGAAAGGCTTCCATGCCGGGCTCGTCCAGGTCCGCCAGTTCCACCTTCTCGCCCCGGAAGCCGCCGGCGCGGACGAGGACCGGTTCCGGCGCCTCGAACAGCCCGCCCGGGTCCTGGCCGATCTTCCTGGAGGCGATGAGGATGGCCCGGCCGGCGGGATCCCGCTCGTCCATGCGGAAGCTTTCGGTCAGCCGGGAGCAGGCGCCCTGGAGCCCGGCCACCAGGTCCTTGAAGACGCTGCCGGGGTCCACCGAGGGCAGCTGGTGCTCGTCGCCCAGCAGCACCAGCCGGGCTCCGGGCGGCACCGCCCGGACCAGGCGGTCCATGAGCACCATGTCGATCATGGAGGCCTCGTCGACGATGACCAGATCCGCGGCCAGCGGGTTCTCGGCGTGGTGCCGGAAGCGCTCCTGGGACGGCAGGTAGCCCAGCAGCCGGTGCAGGGTCCGGGGCGCCGGAAGGGTCTCCGGCAGCGGCGCCCGGCCCATGGACTGGGCCATGCGGTTGGCGGCCTTGCCGGTGGGCGCGGCCAGCAGGATGGCCTCGGCCCGGGTGCCGGAGGCCAGCGCGGCCCGGATGATGGCCACCACGATGGCGGTCTTGCCGGTGCCGGGGCCGCCGGTGATGAGCGAGAGCGGCCGGCGCAGGGCCGCCCGCACCGCGGCGCGCTGCTCGGCGGAGAGCGGCAGCGGCGTGCCCAGGATCTCCTCGGCAACGGCCTCGTCCGGACGTTCCGGCACGGCGAGGCGGGCCTTGATCCGCTCGGCGAAGCCGCACTCGGCCAGGTGGAGCCGCTCCGAATAGAGCGCGCCGCCATCCAGCACCAGCGGCCGGCGCGCCCCGCCGGGGCCGCCCAGGATCGGCCCCATGCGCGGGTCGGCCAGGGCGTTGCGCAGCGCTTGGGGGTCCTCGCCGAACGCCGCGGCCAGGCTGTCCAAACCGGCTTCCAGGGGCAGGCAGGTGTTGCCCGCGCCCTGGCTGGCGAGCACCAGGAGGGCCAGCAGGAAGGCCTGGCGGGCGAAGTCCCGGTCCGCCGCCGCCGCATCGGGGCCGGCGGCGAACCCGGCCACGCCTTCGGCCAGGGGCAGCAGGGCGCGGTCCAGGCTCAGCCGCTCCAGGGCCTCCGGCCAGGCCCTGGGGATGGCCGGCAGCAGGGGTTTGCGCTGGCGCGCGGGCTCAGCGGGCATCGGCCAGCTCCTTTTCGATGCCCGCCAGTTCGGCCTGCCAGGCCTCGACCTGGTCCCACTCCGGGCGGAAGGTGTGGGACCCCAGCCCTTCGGGCACGCCCCGGAGGAACAGGTAGATGCCGCCGCCGAAGGCTTCGTAGCCCGCGCGCCCGCGGATGCCCAGGAACTTCAGGGCGGCCAGGGTGTAGATCTTCACCTGCAGGTCGTAGTGGGCGGCCACCACCCGGGCGCAGGTTTCCGGCTGGTAGTCGGGCAGGATGTTGGTCTTCCAGTCCAGGAAGAAGGTCCGGCCCTGTTCCTGGAAGATCAGGTCGATGGATCCTTCGAAGAAGTCGCTGGCCGGGCCGCGCAGGAAGGTGAAGGCCATCTCCCGCAGGGCGGGCTGGATCCCGGCCAGGGCCGGCAGCTTGAACCCGCCCGGCAGGGCGAGGGGCAGGGTGAGCGCCTTGAACGCCAGGCGGGCCACCTCCGGCGCCCACAGGCGGTCGAGCCCGTAGTCGTCCAGGGCCCGCAGCAGGATGCCCTGGACCGGCTCCTGGATCATCCAGGCCAGGTGGCCGGGCGCCTGCAGCACGCCGGCCAGGGGCACCGCCTCCAGCACCTGGTGCAGGCAGGAGCCGGTGGCGGTGCCGCCGGGCAGTTCCCCGGGGGCGGCATGCCCCGGCCGCAGTTCGGGATCCGCCATGCTGGCGTCCGGCAGGGCCCTGGAGATGGAGGTGAACGACCAGACCTGCCGGGGGCGCCCGGCCCGGGCCAGATCGGCGAAGGGCGGCAGGGGCGGCAGGGTCAGGGGGGCCTTGGGGCTGGGCTTCGCTGGCTCGCGCAGCGCGGTGGGCGCCTGGGTGAAGCCGTCCGCCAGCAGGCCGGCGGCCTCGAACCGCTGCAGCCGGCGGTTCAGGATGCCGTACTGGCCGACCGGGTTGCCGGCCTTGTCGAACGGCTTGCGGCCGTCCAGCGCCGCGCCGTCCTTGGCTTTGAAGAAGGGCAGGATCAGCCGCGCCTTGGCCCGGGTGAGGGCGACGTAGAGCAGGCGTTCCTCTTCTTCCCGCTCCTCCTTTTGATGCAGCTGCTCGATCAGCGGCGGGACGTCGGCGGAGCCGAACCAGTTGATCCGCTGGCGCCGCTCGTGCCGCCGGCGGGCCCGGAACGGGCGGTGGAACGCGGTTTCGCCCAGCTTGCCGATGACCGCCACCACCTTGGCTTCCAGCCCCTTGGACTTGTGCATGGTGAGCACCTGCACCGCGCCCTGGTCGGTCTCCACCCGGTGCAGGTCGGGATCCTCGCCGGCGGGCTGGACGCCCTGCTCGATGAACGCCCGCATCTCGGCCACCAGGCTCTCGAACGGGGCCCGCCGGGCGCTGCCCTGTTCCAGCACCTGCTCGAGCAGCTGCAGGTAGATGCCCAGGGAGCGCTGCCGGGCGGGGTCGGGGTCGAGCAGCAGGCGCCGGGTGAGCCCCGAGCCGTCCATCAGGCCGCGGTACAGCTCCGGGTATTGGCGCGCCCGGGCCAGGGCGTGCCACGCCAGCAGCCGGGCCCGCAGCGGGTGGTCGTCGGCCAGCTCCCGGGTGGCTTCGAGGTCGGCGATGGCCAGGCCGAAGAACGGCGTGAGCCAGGCCCGGGCGCAAGCGCTGCGGTCGGCGGGATCCAGCACCGCGCTCAGCAGGTCCAGCACGTCCATGGCCTCCATGGACCGGGCCAGGCCGGCCTGTTTGTAGAAGGCCACCGGCACCCGCAGGGCGCGCAGGGCTTCGGCGGCCAGCAGGCCGTCCTTGATGTCCCGGGTCAGGACGAAGACGTCCTGGGGCAGCAGGGGCTCAGGAGGCGCCCCGGCATCCAGGAACACCGTGCCCTGGGACAGCAGCGCCTGGATCTCCCGGGCCACCGCCTCGGCGACCCGCCGGCGCACCTGGCCGGTGGCCTTGCGGCCATTCTCCAGTTCGATGGGCAGCAGGGCCACCGGCGCCAGTTCCGCGCCCTGGGCGTCGCGCCAGTCCAGGCCGGCCTTGCCGGGCTGCACCGGGTCCGGATATTTGATCTCGCCGGAAAAGAATGGCGTGTCGGGCAGCGGATCGACGCCGGCCGGCCCGGTGAAGATCAGGTTGTAGGCCTCGATCATTTGCGGCGTGGAACGGAAGTTGCGGTCCAGGGTGATGATCCGCCCGGGGTCCGGGACCGTGCCGCGGGCCTCCAGGTAGGTCTCCACGTCGCCGCCGCGGAAGCCGTAGATCGCCTGCTTGGGATCGCCGATCAGCACCAGGAAACTTTCGGGGCCCTGGAAGGCGGTGCGGAAGATGTCCCACTGGGCGCCGTCGGCGTCCTGGAACTCGTCCACCAGGGTGGCCCGGTAGCGCTTGCCGAGGCGCTGCGCCAGGGCCGGGCCGGAGGCGGGATCGGCCAGGGCCTCGCGCACCAGCCGGATCATGTCGTCGAAGTCCATGAGCGCTTCCCGCTCCTTGAGCGCGGCCAGCTCGGCCTGCAGGCTGGGCAGGAAGGCCGCCGCCAGGTGGGCCACCCAGCCCCCGCCCCGCTCCCGCGCCGAGAGGTAGGCGCGCAGGAGGTCGCCGCCGGGCCCCGGACGGTCCCGGGCCTCGGCGAATTTCGCCAGCTGCGCCTCCGAGGGCTTTTCGTCCAGGCCTTCGTTCAGCACCGGCCAGAGGCCGCCGGCCTGCGCGGCCTTGCCGCAGGCGCGCCGGAAGGCTTCCAGGATGCGCGCGGCGGGTTTCGCCGTGGCCTTGGGGATGCCCCAGCCGGCCAGCACCTCCTGGATCGCTTCGGCACCGGCCAGGGGCAGGGCGTTGATGCGCTCCAGGTCGATGGCGGGCAGCCCCCCGGCCAGCTCCAGCCGCCCGGTGCGGCCGGCCTGGTCCGCTTCGCGCAGCAGATCGCGCAGCTGCTCCTCGGTGCCGAGCTGCTCGAAGGCGAGCCGAAGCAGGCCATGCCGGCTTTCGTCCGTGGCCCAGCGTTCCCGCAGGCAGGTGCGGAAGGCCCGGTGGAACAGCTCGTCGCCCGGCGCCATGGCGCTCTCGAAGGGTCTGCCGGCCAGGAAGGCGGTCTCCTGCAGCACCCGCTGGCAGAACCCGTGGATGGTGGAGATGCCGGCGCGGTCGAAACCGGCCAGGGCCGCCTCCAGGCGCCGGGCCTGTTCCGGGCCGATCCGCCAGTGCGGCTGGTCCTCGGCGGCGTCCGGGTAGGAACCTGCCGCCAGCAGCTGGAGCATCGCCCGGATGCGCTCCTGCATCTCGCCGGCGGCCTTCTCGGTGTAGGTCACCACCAGGATCTGGTCCAGGGTCAGGCCGTGGGTCAGCAGCAGGTCCACCACCAGCCGTTCCAGGGTCCAGGTCTTGCCGGTGCCGGCGCTGGCTTCGATGATCGTGGTGCCCGGGCGGATGCGGTCCAGGAGCCCGGGGCGGGGATAGCGGCCGGTCATGGGACACCCTGGAACTGGTCGACGAGGGGTTCCAGCCGGCGCCGGGCCGCCAGGAAAGCCGCCTCGGGGGCCGGCGGCAGGGATTCCGGGTGGCGGATCGGGCCCCGGGCGCAGCTGATCTCGTTGAACGAGGAGGTCCCGGCGTAGCCTTCGACCCATTCCAGGTACTGCTCGTAGGTCAATCCGGGCCTGGCCAGCTGCTCCACCGGCAGCAGGTGGCCGTGGCCGGCGCCGAACAGGCCGGCCAGGATCCGCGCCAGCTCGGCTGAGCCGGCCTCGGGGGTCAGCGCCGGCAGGGCCAGGTGCTGCACGCCGCCCGCCGCCAGCAGCAGGTGCAGGGCCGGGGCCGCCGGCTCCGCCGGCGCGCCGTCGGCCCAGGCCTGGGCCCGGAGGGCGAGATGGTCCACCCAGGCCTTGAGGGCGAGCTTCACCCGCTTGTCGGGCTTGGCGTCGAACTCGTAGGGCACCAGCGGGCCGGGGCCGTCCAGGTCGGCCCAGGGCTCGGTGAGGCCGGTGACCCGCACCTCCAGGGGGCCGGCGCCCGGTTGCGGGAGGGTGAAGCGGAGCTCCGGCAGCAGCCGGTCCGCCGGGGTGTCCTGTTCGCGCATGGGGGCACCGAAGCGGGTGCGCACCATGGGCAGGCCGGCCGGGAGCGCCTCGTTCCAGGCTTCCAGGATGGCCAGGTCCCGGCTCACTTCCGCTTCGGCGATCACCCCCAGGCCGACGCCGGCTTCGGCGGCCAACCTGGACCGGGCGGCTCGGTAGCAGGCCTCCAGCGATCCACCCTCGCGCCGGAACGCCCACAGGACGCTGCGCCGCAGGCCGTAGCCGGCCAGGAACGCGGTGTCCGCCGGCTCCACCTCGAGCGCGCTGGTGTCCTCCGCCTCCGCACTGAGCCCCAGCGCGGCGGCCGCCGCCCCCTGGAGCGGGCTGGCCAGGAAGCGCCGGATCTGGGACAGGGTGACGGTGACCTCGGCGCCGGCCGGGGCCGGTCCGGGCGCCAGGCTGGGCAGGGCATCGCCCGCCAGGGCGGCCTGGGCTTCCAGGCCCACTGTCGTCCGCTGCAGGTGGCCCCAGCCGCCCGGGCGGAAGCGGTCGGGCTCCCAGCGCCGCAGCGGGTGCCGGCGCAGCAGGGGCGCACCATCCGGCAGCATGGCCCGCAGCACGTCCAGCAGGTCGCCCAGCACCGGCGACGGCGCCAGCGGCTCGCCGGTCACCGGATGCCGTCCCAGGTAGCTGAGGATCACCCGGTCCTCCGCGCCCAGCAGGGCTTCCATGAAGAAATACCGGTCGCGCTCGTAGGCCAGGATGTCCCCCGCCTCGCGCCGGCCCGGCCCGGCCCGGAGATCCAGGTCATCCGGAGCCGCCTTGGACGGGAACTTGCCCTCCCCCAGCCCGGGCAGCAGGACCACCCGGAACGCCATGCCGCGCAGGGCCCCGTAGCTGCCGACCACCACCCCCTCGGGCCGTGCGGCCAGCCCGTGGGCCAGCAGCCGCTGGATGGCCTGGCGCGCCAGCTCGCGCGCCACCTCGAACGGGTACGGCGTGCCGCGCAGCGCCTCGGGCTCCAGGAAGCCGGTCTGCGCCAGGGCGGCCTGGACCCGGGCCAGGGCGCCCCGGTCGCCGTCGCCGTCGCCGCCCAGCCAGTGCCCGGCCAAGGTGGCCAGACGCCGGCCCCAGGCCTGGAGCGGCAGCTGTTCCAGGGCCAGCGGGCCCAGGTCCCGCTTCAGCCGGTCCAGCGTCTCGATGAACCGGCCGGCCTGCTCCCAGGCCCCGGTGGCCATGGCCAGGGGCTCGTAGCTCTGGCCGCCCCGCTCGAAGGGCAGGGCGGCCTCCCCCATGAACGCGCCCAGCGCCATGCGCCGCAGCCCCTGGTCCCAGGTGAGCAGGTCCTCCGGGAAATAGGGCGTGCCCAGGTCCGCCTGGTCCCAGCCGCGCACGATGCCCAGGCGCCGGCACCAGTCGGCCCATTGTTCGGGGTCCGCGTCGCCCAGGCGCCGCTGCAGCGCCGGCAGGCCCATGGCCGCCAGCACCCGGCCGCGGGTGAACCCGCCTTCGGCCAGGTCGAGCAGCGCCTGCAGGCCCTCGGCCAGCTCGCCCAGGGCCAGGGAGCCCCGCTCCGCCTCGGCCATGGGGATGCCCGGTTCGCCCTGGAACGCCGCCCGCAGGTGGGCCAGGTAGGCCTCCTGGTCCGCCGGCGGCAGGATGATCGCCAGGTCCGAGAAGCGCAGCGTGCCCTTGGCCTCCTCCATCAGGCTCCAGATCTCCTCGGCCAGGGTTTCCGCCTCCCGGGCCAGGGTCGGGCAGTCGTGGATGCGCACCGAGCCGTCCGCCGCGGCCATGGGCCGGGGCGGCAGGTGCTCCAGCACATCCTGCTGGAGCGCGGCCAGCAGCGTGGCCCGGCCCGGCTCCAGGAAGGCCGGGTCGAAGTCCCAGTCCCCCAGTTCATTCAGCAGGCGCAGCATCTCCCGCCCGGGACGGCCCCAGCGGCGCAGCAGCGGCTGGTCCTGGCTGTCCGGATCGAGCAGCGCATAGGGGTCCTCCGGATCGGCCACCGCGCGCCCGGGCTCGCGCAGGGCCGCGAGGCACCGCTGTCGCGCACCCGGATCCGGCGTGTCGTCCCAGAACTCCCGGCACGGGTTCAGGGCGTAGATCCGCACCAGCACGCCCCGCTCGGCCAGCGTGGCGAGGAACTGGTGGTAGACCACCGCCATGGGCCCGAGGCCGTAGACGTGCAGGGTGCCGGGCAGGCCCGGCGGCGCCGGGTCCATGCGGGCCGGCACCTCGTGGTGCTTGACCCAGTCGACGCCGGTTGTGCCCAGGTCCGCGCGGATCAGGTTCCACAGCCTGCGCTGGCAGCGCTCCAATGGCTCCACCTGTTCGGACGGCCGGGCCGGAGCCTCCCAGGCGGCGAACCAGCGGGGCCGGGACAGCAGGTAGTTCTCGAACAGTTCCGCCAGGCGCGCCGCCAGCTGGACCTTGCGCCGGCCGGGGGCGGGCCCGGCCAGGTAGCGGCTGATGGGGGCGAGCTCCTCGTGGTCCAGTCCTTCCATGGTCTGGAAGCGGCGCAGCAGCACGCCCTGGAGCGTGGCGCGGTCGATCAGCTGGACACCCCGGGGCAGGCAGGCCGTGAGCAGCTCGTCCAGGAACCAGAAGCGCAGGTTGGCCGAGGCGGCCAGCGGGGCGTCCAGTTCCCGGCCGGCCAGGTGGCGCTTGACCACGCCCTCCTGGTGCCGGTTGGCGATGACCACGTGGATGGTGTCCCATACGCTGCCGCCGGCCCTGGTTTCGCAGATGTCCGCGCCCAGGCACTCCAGGAGGTGGGCGGGACGGTTGCTGTAGCGGAGGCGGATCATGGGGGCCTGAAGAGGAAGCGAACCCTGCCGGAATCGGCATGCCAATGGGGGACCGGATCAGGTTACAACATGCCGCCTTGTCATGCAGGGTCCGCGCTCCACTGCTTGCTGCGGGATCGGATCGTGGAACTCAAGCCCGTCTGCCGCGGAGGGGGCTCAGTGGGATACAATCCCTGATCACTTCTTGGGGGCTGCTACGGCTAAAACCTCGGCATACGATCTCAGACTGCGCATCAAAGGCGGTGATGGTTCCGAGGGTGCTCTCGATTTGACCGACCTTGAAGCTTTGGTTCAGTTCATTCAGGGTGCGGCTTCCCATGATCCATGTCTTGCCACCCTTACCCTCGTCGATGTGAAGAAGGGGAGCCGCATCGCTGTGCTGAAGGCACAGCCCCACCAAGGGATTCCTGGGCTGCTCTCCCCATCCGGTGCCATCGCTGAAATATTCAAGGCCAGGAAGCCGGGAGCAGCTGAACGGTTCGAGCTGCCCAACGGAATCCTGGGGGCGCTCAAGGTTTGGACGCGCGGCGGTGCGGAAGTTGAGATAGCCTTCCACGCCGGGAACGCGCTCCGTCCGCGGAAGGTCACCTTTGACCACAAGAGCCTATCTATGGTCAAGGCCAAGCAGGCAAAGGCTTTCACCGAGAGAACCTTCACCGGTAGGCTCGTGCGGCTCCATAGCGAAGAAGACCTTTTTGGGATTGAGACCAGTCAGGGGGTCCTCCATTGTCCCTTCCCGGAACATGAGAAGGCGTCCTGGGTCGCCCTATATGAACGGATTGTGAGTGTTCGCGTCAAGGCACCCCCAAGGCCAACTTCGGGGCCCTGGAGAGCTTCCGAAACGCTCGGCATCGCGATCCAGCATGATCCACCCGCCCTTGACTTCGGGGAAGACATTCCCGGGTTGGTGCCCGCGAAACTCGCGCGGGAATCGGGTTTCAACCTTGATGACCTTTTCCCCGGCCTTGAACCGGAAGATGCGGATTCTCTTGCTGACTTCCTCAAAACCTACCGGGGGCAATGAGCATGGTGGAGCGGGTTCTTGTGGATACCAACGTCCTGTCTCTATTGATCCGCTACAAGCTTGGCCGTCTCAGGAGCAATCCGGAAGCCACCGCCAAGGCCGAATGGTATGCCTCCCAGATTCAAGGGAGGGAACTGATCCGATGCTTTGCCACGGATGCAGAGCTTCGACGCTGGCTCCTCTCCAAAGAGAACCCCAAGGACCGCGAACGCATTGGAAACGCCATACTGCACACCTTTGACACCAGCGGATGCGTTCACAGCACAGAAGCTGTATCCGATTCTTGGGCTTACTTGGCCAACTTGTCCAAGGGGAAGCTACCCTTGAAAGATCCAAACAGCTCCCAGATCAATGACCTTTGGATTGCAGCCACGGCAAGGGCCTTTAAGCTTCCCTTGGTGACACACGATACTGATTTTGATTGGATGGGCCAGCACGGTGTTCGCACCATAAAATTTGGTGCCACAAGGTAACTGGTCCCATGGAAATGGGTGCTGCCAGACGATCCTGGCCTCATGAACCGAACGTCACGAACATCCCCACCGTGACCGCCGCCATGACCGCCGTCGCCCCCCAGCCGAGCAGCTTCAGCCCCATCGGCAGGGTGAATTTCCCCATGACGTTCTTCCTGCAGGCCAGCAGCATGATGATCACCATGAGCGGCGCGGCCACCACGCCGTTCACCACGGCGCTCCAGAACAGCGCCTTCACCGGGTCGAGGTGCACGGCGTTCAGGCCGATCCCCACCAGGGTGGAAACCGCGATGATCCAGTAGAACCCGCGGGCCTCCCCGGGTTTCTTCTCCAGGCCCACCGGCCATCTCCGGGCCTCGGCGAAGGCATAGGCGGAGGAACCCGCCAGGACCGGCACGGCCAGCAGGCCGGTGCCGATGATCCCCAGGCTGAACAGCAGGAAGGCGTACCGGCCCGCCACCGGCCGGAGCGCTTCCGCGGCCTGGCTGGAGGTCTGGATATCGGTGATCCCGTGCGCGTGCAGCACCACGGCGGCGGTGAGGATGATGAAGAAGGCCACCACGTTGGAGAACGCCATGCCGATCCAGGTGCCCGCACGCATCGCGCCGAGCTGCCGGTGGCCTTGGCCGGGCGCCCTGAGCAGGGTGTCTTCGGTGGGGTCCAGGGTCTGATCCTCCGCTTCCTCGGAAGCCTGCCAGAAGAACATGTAGGGGCTGATGGTGGTGCCCATGATGGCGACGATGGCGGTGAGCGAGGGCCCGTTGAGCGGGAAGCGGGGCAGGAAGGTGGCATGCAGCACGGCCAGCCAGGGGATCTTCACCGCGAACAGGATGCCCACGTAGGCGAACAGGCCCAGGCACAGCCATTTCAGATATGGAACATAATTGCGGTAGGGAATGAAGATCTGCAGGAGGAAGCAGAGCAGGCCGAAGCCCAGGACGAACAGCTGGACCGGGCCGCCGATCAGCAGGTGCAGGCCCGCGCCCATGGCGCCGATATCCGCGCCGATGTTGATGGTGTTGGCCAGCAGCAGCAGCACGATGGCGCTGTGCAGCACCCAGTGGGGGTAGTGCCGGCGCAGGCTTTCGGCCAGCCCGTGCCCGGTGACCCGGCCCACCCGGGCGCAGATCTCCTGGATGCCGCTCATCAGGGGGTAGGAGAACACCATGGTCCACAGCATCCCCAGGCCGAACTGGCTGCCCACCTGGGAATAGGTGGCGATGCCGCTGGGGTCGTCGTCGGAGGCCCCGGTGATGATTCCGGGGCCGATCAGGCCCAGCGGGCCGGGCTTCTTGGTGGGCGGGGCGCTCAGGTTCAGGGCGGATCGTCGCATCAGAAAATCCTATAATACCGGTCCCCTGGACAGGCCAGGGGACCGCACGGCTCGGACCGGCTTACTGCTTGGGGTAGTTGATGATGATGTTGATCCTGCGGTTCTCCTGCTGGCCTTCCGCGCTGGTGTTGTAGGCGAACCGCCGGCCCTGGCCGAAGCCCCTGGCGGCGAGCCGGGAACGGTCGATGCCGAAATGGTCGGCCAGGTAGTTCACCACGTTCTGGGCGCGCAGCTGGGAGATCTCCATGGCCTTCTCGGGGGTCCCCTGCAGGTTGCCGGTATGGCCTTCCACCGTGGCGGTGGCGGTGGGGTTGGCCTTCAGGAAGTTGGCCACCTTGCGCAGGTCGGCGTCGTACTGCGGCTTCACGTCGGCCTGGTTCTTGTCATAGTCGATGAACAGCGCCATGGTGGCCCGGGCGGGCTTGACGGTGAGCCCTTCCACGTCGGTCACGCAGGCGATGACGGCGTCGATGCGCCGGTTCTGGCGCTTGCCTTCCTCGGTCGAATTGTCGGCGATGGGCCGCGATTCGCCGTAGCCCACGGCCTTGAGCCGGGAGGGGGCGATGTGCAGGATGCCCACCAGGTAGTCCACCACGCTCTGGGCGCGGCGCTGGGACAGATCCAGGTTGTGCTGCGCGCCGCCGACGTTGTCGGAGTGGCCTTCGATCACCGCGGTGGCATCGGGGTACTTGTTCAGGAAGGTGCCCACCACGGCGAGCTTTTCCTTGTCCTCGCGCTGGATCTGGTCGCTGTCGATGGTGAACTCGAGATCGAGGATGGAGCAGTATTCCTGGGTCTCGGTCGGAACCGGCACCACCACCAGCACCGGCTGCGCCGCAACGGGGGCCGGGGGGGGCGGCGGCTGCGCCGCGACCGGGGCGGGACTGGGAGTAGGGGCTGCCGCCGCTCTCCGGCCGAACCGGATGACCAGGCCGGCCGAGGCCAGATCGATATCACCCCGGATGTTGATGGCGTCGGTGATCCGGTAGCGCTCCAGTTCGGCGCGCAGCCCGAAGGTCTCGTTGATCTGGTACTGCAGGCCGACGCCGGCCTTGGCGTTCCAGGCGCGCTTGTCGCTCGGATCGGGGTTCAGCACATTGACCGCCCCGGTTCCGGAGAACGAATCGCTGGTCTTGGCGCGGGTCACGCCGGCCCGGGCGAAGGCGGAGAACTTCCGGGTGATCGGCAGGAAGCCGACCACGTCGAGGTTGAGGCCCTGGGTCTTGAGCGCGCCGTTCAGGGTTCCGCCCGGCAGCGTGTAGGCCGTGAAATCCAGCTTGCCCAGATTGAAGTAGCCGCTCTCCAGGGCCAGGTAGCGGTTGAACTGGTAGCCGGCAAATGCCTTGTAGCCGGTGTCGTGGTCGTTGTCCTGGATGGAGGTGGTGCTGAACCCGCTGTCGAACAGGCTGTCGGTGATCTTATGGTTGTCGATGGTGGCCTTGGATCGGCCGATGTTGCCGCCGATGTACCAGCCGGAATCCTGGGCCATGGCCAGCGAACTGCCGATCAAGGCAAGGGCCACCAGCCCAAGCGTTCTGGAAAGAGTTGCGTTTTTCATGAGGGCTCCGGAGAAGGTAGGGGCGCGTGGTTGGAGAGCCTAATTGGCTGGGACATTGACGATGGTGTCGACGAGCGTGACGGAGGCCACCAGGGAGATGGCGCGGCCGTTGAGGGTCACGACGATGGTGTTGCCATAGGTGGAGATGGCGATGCCCTGCATGGCGATGATGGTGCCGACCATGGTGCCGCCGCCGGCCGCGTTGATGGTCGCGGCGCTGCCGACCTGCCAGAAGACGTTCTTGGCCTGGGCGCCGTTGAGCAGGATGACGCTTTGCGGGAAGGCAGCGCCGGGGCCGCCCACCGTGAGGGTCTCCGCCATCTGGAACACCCAGACGGCCTGGCTGTCGCCTTGGGCGTCGAGGGTCAGGTCGCCGCCCTCGATCATGAACGTGCCGCCCGCGGCCTGGTAGACGCCGGGGAGGAGGGTGAGGCTGCCGAGGTTGGCGGGAGCGGTATAGGGGCCGGTGGGCATGAGCGCCAGGGTGTGATAGGCGGTCGTGGCATCGAGCGAGCCCTGCAGGGCGATCGCGGCGGTGGTGGCGTTGCCTTCATCGGTGGAACCCGCGGTCGGCGGCGGGGCGTCGGTGTAGATCTTGCCGTTCACCAGGCCCGAGTTCAGCGGCGTTTCGGTATAGGTGTCGCCGAAGCCCGCATCGTGGAAGCCGGTCACGGCGGTGGAGACGGCGGTGGTGCCGACATCGCCGTTGATCACGGTCTTGAGCCCGGTATTGGTGGTCCCGGCGCTGCCCCCGAAGTTGCCGAAGGGCGCGATCGAGCCCAGGGCGATCGTGGGCGGCAGCGCCTGGGCGCCGACCGTGAAGCTCCAGGTGTAGTTGCTGGTCAGGTCATCGCCCGGGAGGGCCAGGTCCATGACGCCATGTGAGCCGCCGGTGATCGTGGCGGTATAGGTGTCGCCGGTGGTGAGCGGGAGCAGGGGCGTGAAGGTCACGATCGTGCCCGTGGCGGTATCCAGCACCACGGAAGCGGCCGGGAGCTGGTTCGAGGAGGGGAACGGCCCGGCCAGGGTGAACGTCGCCGGGTTGACCGTCGACGGGTTCAGGCGCAGGCCGGCTTGCAGCTGGAAGGTCGCGTTGATCGACGCGGACGGGCTCACGTTGAGGGCATTCGCGGCGGGGTTGGTGGAAAGCACGGTGATCTGGGCCGGCACCACGGGGGCCCCGGCTGTGAAGCTCCAGACGTAGTCGCTGGCGGCGGGCAGGGCGGCCTGGTTGCCGCCCAGGGCGCTGCCGGTCAGGTTGGTGGCTGCGGTGGTGAGCGTGGCGGTGTAGGTCGTGCCGACGGTGAGCGGGGCGAAGGGCGTGAACACGGCGGTCCTGGAACCGACGTCATAGGTCACGATGCCGGTGGGGAGGGTCCCCGGAACCGGGCAGGTCACCTGGAAGCTTCCGGAGCTGATCGAGGCCGGGGCCATATCCTGGGAGAACACTGCACTGATGGCCGCGTTGGCCGGCGCCCCGAGGGTGGGGCCGGGAAGCGTCGTGGCCGGGGCGGTTTGCGTCACGCTGGGCCGGGTGGAGCTCGCCGTCGACCCGGTCTTGAAGGTCCAGGTGAAGGGCGCGGCCATGGCGATGCCGGTGGCGAGGCTCCTGGCGCCGGCGACCGTGGCGGTGTAGGTGGTCAGGGGCGCGAGGCTGGTGCCGGCGGCCAGGGTGAAGGTGGCGTTCCGGTTGCTGGCGTCGAACGCCAGGGTGCCGGTGGGCGCCTGGCCCGGGGCCGTCAGGGTGAAGGTCGCGCTGGTGACGGTATTGATCGGTTCACTGAAGGCGACGGTGAAGCTCATGCCGTTGGTCGGCACGCCGGTGGCGTTATTGGCCGGAGTCACGGCCGATACCGTGGGTGGGCCGGTGAGCGGCGCCGTTCCGGCCGTGAAGGTCCAGGTGTAGGGGGCCGCCATGGGCAGGCCCGCGTCCAGGCTCCGGGCCCCGGTGATGGTGGCGGTATAGGTGGCCCCGGCCACCAGGATGGTCCCCGGGGTCAGGGTGAAGCTGGCGATCCGGCTGGTGGGGTCGAGCGCCACCGCGCCTGCGGGATTGTTGCCGGGCGAGGTGACCGTGAAGGTGGCCGGCCCGGTGAACGGCGCCATGGGCTCGTTGAAGCCGGCGCTGATGACGGTCTGGTTGACCGGCACCGCGGGGGCCAGGTTGGCCGGGTTCACGGCCGTCACGAGGGGCGTGAGCGCGGCCGTGCCGTCCCCGATCCCCAGGACCGGAGCGCGGCTGCCGGCGCCGCTGCCGCCGCATGCCGCGGCCAACGCGAGCATCCCCAGGGCCGCGGCTCCGGCCAAGTGCTTGGTATGGCGATTGAACGTACTCATATGGCTCACCTCTTCGTTGGATTTCTGGAGCTGGGTTCGTTGATCTGGCGGCTTTGACTGGGAGACGTCCCCTGGACCCGGATTCGACCGTTGCCGATTTCCTTCCACAGCGTGGCTGCCGTGAAGCGCTGGCTCATTCCGGCGTCCAGGCCCGGCTTGAGCTTGAGACGAGGGTTCTGCTCGGGTCGATTGAGGGCGAGGCGGAAGGCCATGGGGCTCTCCTTTCAAGAGCCCATGGCTGGGCCCTCTCGTTCAGTTCCAGGGGGGAGGGAGCGGGTGCGCCGCAGAGCGGAAGCTACTGGGCGGGAACATCGATGATCGTGCTCAGCAAGGAGACGGAACCCGGGTCGGTGGCGCCGGACAACAGGCGGCCGTCGATGCGGGTTCCCGCAGCGGTGGAGATGTTCTGGCCGGCCACGACGGTTCCGTTGAAGAGGATGCCGCCGAGCAGGACGCTCTGACCAGCCACCCAGAACACGTTCTTGGCCTGGGCCCCATTGGCCAGCACGACATTGGCCGCGGTCCTCAGCCCGGTGCCGATCCGGAAGATCCAGACGGCATTGGCGTCGCCGCCGGCGTCCAGGGTGAGCGTGGACGAGACCAGCATGGCGCCGGCGGAGGTATAGATGCCGGCGGGCATACCGGCGGGATAGGCGGCTCCCAGGTCGGTGGATGCCACGAGGGTGCCTTCGGACAGGGCCTGGGCGTCGGCGTAGGCGGCGGTCATGTCGGCGATGGCCTGCGCGGAGACCGCGTCATTCACGTCGATGTTGCCGTTCACCTGCGGCGTGGGGGTGCCGGAGATGGTGCTGCCGGGCTGCAGGGAGACATCGCCGTTGACAATGGTGGTGCCGTTGTTGGTGATGGTGACGGTCGCCAGGATGCCGAGGTTGACCGTGGTGCCCAGCGCCAGGGGCGTCTGGCTGAGTGCCGCGCCGGTGGTGAAGGTCCATGGGTTCGCCACCAGCCCCGCGGCCAGGGCGTTGCCGGCCAGGTCCTTGGCGCCGCTGACCTGGGCAGTGTAGCTGGTGAGCGCGGTCAGGTTGGCTGTGGGGGTGAAGGTGGCGATGGCGGTGGCCGCGTCATAGCTGACGGCGCCCGGCAGAGGCGCGCCCAGGGGCGTGCCGGTGGCCCGCACGGTGAACGTGGCGGAGCTGAGGGTGGACGGGTTCATGGGCTTGCTGAAGGTGGCGTTGATCGAGCTGTTCACCGGCACGGTGGAGGCCAGGTCCACCGGCGAAGTGACGGTGATGGTGGGCGCCGTGAGGTCAGCGGCCGCGGCCGCGGTGAAGGTCCAGACATAGTTGCTGGCCTGGGGCAGTGCGGGCGGCTGGTTGCCGGCCAGCGCGGTGCCGGCGAGATTGGTGGCGGCGGAGGTGATCATCGCGGTGTAGGTCGTGCCGGCGACCAGCGCCGCGGCCGGGGTGAAGATGGCGGTGCGGCTGCCGAGCGCGTAGCTGACCTGGCCCGCGGGCGATCCGCCCGGCCCGGTGCTGGTCACGGTGAAGCTGGCGGCGTTGAGGGTCGCCGGGTTCATGTCCGCGCTGAACACGGCGGTGACGGCCGCATTGGCCGGCACGTTGGCGGTGGGGCCCGGCAGGGTGGTGGCCGGGCTGGTGGACACGACCTCGGGCCGGGTCAGTCCGCTCGACAGCCCCGTGGTGAAGGTCCAGGTATAGGGGGCGGCCATGGAGAGCCCGGTGGCCCGGCTGGTGGCCCCGGCGATCCTGGCGGTGTACGTGGTTCCCGCCGTGAGCGTGGCCGCGGAGGTGAGGGTGAACGTGGCGATCTGCCCGGAGGCGTCGAGCGCCACCGTGCCGGTGGGCGCGCCCGGGATGGGCCCGGTCACCGTGAACGTGGCGTTGCCGGTGATCGGCGCCATGGGCTCACTGAAGGCGGCAGTGATGAGGGTGTTGTTGATCGGCACGCCGGTGGCGCCGTTGACCGGGGCCACGGCGGTCACCGTGGGCGCGGCGATGACGCTGGTGTCGGAAGGCAGCCCGAGGATGGGTGCCCGGCTCGAGGCACAACCAAGCGCCAGGGCGCTTGCCAGCAATGGCAGCAGCCATGGCATGACTCCGTACCCTCGGTTGCCATCAGGATTGGGATTCTGGTATTTCATGGGGGACCCTCATGTGCAGGTTGCGAAGGGTCTAAAGCACTTTTTGCGCCAATCATATAAGAAGCCTATTAGCAATAATTTGCATCAATATGACCATCCCGCTGGCCTGGAGACCTCGATCAGCGTGAATGATCGGCTTCCCCATAACGAAAAACCCCCGGGCTCAGCCGGGGGCGGGTGCGCAATGACTGGCGGTTAATTGGATTCGTGCTTGGTATTGCCGCCGGGGGCTTCATGCTCTTGGCCCTGGTGTGCGCTCGGCCGCGGAGCTTCGTGGTTCTGCTGAGGCGGTTGGGCATGGGGCCGCTCGGCCTGGGGCGGAGCGGGCTTGCTGGGCCGGGGTGCGGGAGGCTGCTGGTGCTGGGCCGGGGGCGGGTTGCCGGGCCTGGGCGCCGGAGCCGGCTGCGGGTGCTGATTGCCGGGCCTGGGCGCCGGAGCCGGCTGCGGGTGCTGGGCCGGAGGCGGGTTGCCGGGCCTGGGCGCCGGAGCCGGCTGCGGGTGCTGGGCCGGGGGCTGGTTGCCGGGCCTGGGTCCTGCCGCCGGCTGCTGGTAGTGCGCCCGGGACACGGCCTCCTTCGGCTGGTAGTGGTAGTTCTGGCCGCGCAGCGCCTGCTGCTGCTCAGGGTGGGGGTAGCGGGCGCCGGAGTACTGGCGCTGGTAGGTCGGCAGGGGGGCCAGGGGCGGGGCCGCGTGGCGGTCCCAGTGGTCCCATCCGCCGCGCCGCTGCTCCCAGTCGTGGCCCCAGTGCTCGCCCCAGCGGGGCGGGGCGTTCCGGTCCCAGCCGCCGAAATAGGCCGGCGGCTGCCGGTAGTAGTTCACCGGGACGCGCAGGATGAAGAGCGGCACGTCATAGGGCTGGATGTTCGACCACGGACCGTTGAACCATTCGCTGGAGTACCATGCATTGTCCTGGTAGACCCAGTACAGCCCGTCATAGAAGAAATAGTTCATAGACGATCCCGGCGCGTAGTAGACCGGATAGCCCGGCACCGGGACCAGCTCCGGATAGACCGGCTGGTTGATCCCGATGCTCAAGCCGGGAAGGCTGATGCCGATGCTCACCTGGGCAGGGGCGATGATGGCCGGACACAAGATCATGAACGGCAGTAGCAGTGGGGTGCGCACCTTCGGTCCTCCGTTTCAAATAGGGTTGCGGGATAGCGGTTCAAGCCAGCGAGGTGCCGTTCTTGACCTCGGCGATGCGGCCGGCGGCGCCACTGCGGAGGTCGGTCGCGGCTTCGTGCACGCCGCGCTTGAGATCCTCGGAAGCCTCGTGCAGGCCGCGCTTGAAATCGTCGGAGGCCTCGCGGATGCCGCGCTTGAGATCGGTCATGCTCTGTTCGGTCCGTTCCCTGGTTTCGGTCCAGACCTCCTCGGCCTGGCCGCCCAGTTCGTCCACCTTGCCCTTGGCGCGCCGGCCCAGGGCCTTGAGATCCTCCCGCACCTGCGGGCCGGATTTGGGCGTGGTGAGGGCCACCACCACCGCGCCCAGCACGGCGCCTCCGAGGAAACTGAGCAGGGCTACATTGACTGAAGACATCTTTTCCTGGTTCATGGTCGGCTCCTGTTCGCTCAATTGGCACTGCCGGCGGCATCGGTGATCCCGGCGCCCGAAACCACCAGCTCGACCCGGCGGTTCTTCATGCGGCCGGCGGAGGTGGCGTTGGATTCGATCGGATCAGCCTTGCCCAGGCCGCGCGAAACGATGTTGTCGCTGGCGACGCCTTCCTTGACCAGATAGTCGCGGGCGGCCTCGGCGCGCTTTTCCGACAGTTTCTGGTTGAGCGCGTCGCCGCCGGTGCTGTCGGTGTAGCCTTCAACTTCCATCTTCAGGCCAGGGTGGGTCAGGATGATCCCGGCGATCTTCGCCAGTTTTTCCCGCCCGGCCGGCAGCAGCTCGGACTTGCTGGTATTGAAGTTCATGCCGGACATGTTGACGATCAGCCCGCGGGCGGTGGCCCGGGTTTCGAGGATGGCGCTCAGCTGGTCCAGCAGCTGGGCCCGCAGGTTGGTGTTCTCCTGGAGGGCGGCCTGGGTGGAACTGTTCGCGGAAGCGGCGGCGCTGTTGGCCAGGGCGGCCTGGGCATTGGCCTGATCGGTGGCGAGCTTGGCCATGGCGGCCTGGCTGTTGGCCTGGTCGATATTGGCCTGGGCCTGCCTGCGCTCGTTGTCCAGGCGTTCGGTCTCCTGGCGCTTGACCGCGATCAGGCGGGCGTCCTCGGCGCCCTGGGTGGCCTGCCGGGCCGACCGGGTCTTCTCCTTCTTGCTCATCTTGGCCGATTCGGCCTGGTTCAGCTGGTCCTGGGCCTTGGCCAAGGCCTCGGGGGCATAGGTCCGGGCGCCCTCGGACTGGGCGATGGCGACGGCGTTGCGGGCCTCGTAGACCTCGAACGGGGTCTTCTTGTCCTGGGCCACGGAGGGCATCGGGTTCATCTCCATGTGGTAGGTGCCGCGCTTGAGCAGCTCGTACTTGGCGTCGATGAGCTCGACCTTGCCTTCGGTCCCCTTGCGCAGGGCATTCTCCAGCACCACCACGTTGCTGGGCTGGGAAACGGCGAAGTAGGGCTCGGCGGTCACCACCAGGCCGAAGGACTGCAGCGTTTCGGTGACCTTGACCTTGCCCTCGCCGTTCTTGAGCAGGATCTCGCCGAGATTGCTGGCCCTGCCTTCGGGGGACACGGCCCAGAGCACGTAGGTGAGGTACTCGGCGCCGAACTGGCTGGGATCCGGCAGGCCTTTGAATTCCGCCTTGATCGTGGTGGTGGTGGCCTCGCTGGAGACCTTGGCTTCGCCCTTGGCGGTGGCGGCCAGCGGCGTGCCCACGAAGTCGATCTTGGTGGAGCCCTTGAGATAGCGGTAATTGATGGCCTTGGCCGAGCTTTGCTCCACGGTGACTCGGTAGAGCGGCACCGAGGCGGGTGCCGGCATCGGCACCTGGGCCTGCAGGGTCATGGCCGCGATGAGGTAGATCATTTTCCAGGATGACATTGGGTTTCCTTCAGGATGTGGGGATGGGTTGGGGGGAGGGCATGGGCGTCAAAGGACGCGGCGCCCCTGGATCACTCGGACGAGAATGACGATGATGGCGAGGACCAGGAGGATGTGAATGAAGCCTCCCATCGTGTAGGCACTGACCAGGCCGAGGGCCCAGAGCACAAGGAGGATGACGGCGATGGTCCACAGCATGGTGGTTTCCTTTCCGGGTCGGGATGGGTCTAGGAGTTATGGACGGTCATGCGGTTGTCCACCCGGATGACGCCCGTGGTATCCGCGGCCAGCTTGCCCACCAGGCCCTTTTCCGCGGGATTCTTGGCCACGCCGCGCAGGGTGACCACCCCGTTGTGCGTGTGGACCTTGGTGGCGATGGTGTGGGTCGAGCGGTGGAACAGCAGGCTGCTCTTGATCTGGGCGGTGATGGAGGCGTCGTCGATCTTGGCGCCGACCGTCTCGTGCATGCCGCCGACCACGACCTGCTGGTTGTCGACCATCTTGACTCCTTCGACATCCTTCGCGTATTCCGTGGTCAGCTCCTTCTGGGCTTCGCTGCCCACGTTGCCCTTGAGGGTGACCACGCCTGCGCTGGTCTCCACTCCGGTGCCGGTGGCGCTGACGTGCTTGTGGTAGGCCAGGGCGCTCTTCACCTTCATGGTGATCCAGCCATCCGACTCGGCGGCCGGCTGGTCACCCTTCACCGTGAGCTCGTTGATGACGGTCCTCACTCCGGCGCTCTCCCTGGCGGTCTCCGCGGCCAGGGAACGGTCGGATTCCTCGACCACCATGCCCGACAAGGTGACCACGCCGGCGGAGGACTGCACGGTGATGTCGTCCTGGGCGAGGTAGGTCCTGAAATTGTAGGAGTTCTTGATGGTGTTCTCGACCCGGGCATCCATGTCGCTGGCCTGGAGCGGGGCGACCGCGGCCACCATCATGATGGCGGGGGCGAGAAGGGCGGTGCAGAAGAAGGGACGAATATTTCGCATATTTACGGTCCTGGGTCAGAAGCAAGCGCTGGTGCGGGAACAGCGCGGGCCATCGCGCTGGGGCCGACTCCCGGGCGGGTCCCGGAAGCAGGTTTCCATCTGGTTTCCGATCCGATGGAATGGCCTTTGCTGTTTCAAATACGATGAAAACCTTGGCGTGATCCGTAGGGGCTGCGATCGCTCCGGTCAAGCAACTCTGCAAATGTCGGGCCATTGTATAAATGAGGTTATCCATGGGCCTTACCATGGCTTTTTTGCCAGAGGCAGGGGTGGTCAGATCAAAATGAAGCAGCAACCCCATCGATTCAGTTCCGGCCCAGCGGCCGTTCCTGTTGCAAAACCATAAATTATTTAAATTAAATTTTTTCTTAATTTACAACTGAATTGGATGGTAACTATTTCAAAATGAATTAGACTGTATTTCAATTCGAATTAGTGGAACGAGGTACGCCATGCCCGTGAACCTGCCTGATCCGCGCCCGAAGGACGAGCCCGCCGTGGGGCGCCCGGAAAACCACCTCAAGCCCAGCGCCTTGCAGAACGCCATTTTCAACAGCGCCAACTTCTCCAGCATCGCCACCGACGCCAAGGGGGTCATCCAGATCTTCAACGTCGGCGCCGAGCGCATGCTGGGCTACACGGCAGCCGAAGTGATGAACACGATCACCCCGGCCGACATTTCCGACCCCCAGGAACTCATCGCCCGCGCCCAGGCGCTGAGCCTCGAACTGGAGACCCCGATCACGCCCGGCTTCGAGGCGCTGGTGTTCAAGGCATCGCGCGGGATCGAAGACATCTACGAGCTGACCTACATCCGCAAGGACGGCACCCGGTTCCCCGCGGTGGTGTCGGTGACGGCGCTGCGCGACGCGCAGGAGATCATCATCGGCTACCTGCTGATCGGCACGGACAACACCGCGCGCAAGAAGATCGAGGAAGAGCGCATGCGGCTGGACCAGAGCCTGCGCGACCAGCAGTTCTACACCCGCTCGCTGATCGAATCCAACATCGACGCGATCATGACCACCGATCCCCAGGGCATCATCACCGACATCAACAAGCAGATGGAGGCGCTCACCGGGTGCTCGCGGGACGAGCTGATCGGCGCGCCGTTCAAGAACTTCTTCACCGATCCGGACCGGGCCGAAGCGAGCATCAGGCAGGTCCTGGCCGAAGGCAAGATCACCAACTACGAGCTCACCGCGCGCAGCTGGGAAGGCAAGGAGACCGTGGTCTCCTACAACGCGACCACCTTCTATGACCGGGAGCGGCGCCTGCAGGGCGTGTTCGCCGCGGCCCGGGACGTCACCGAAAGCAAGCGCCTGGACCTGGTGCTCAAGGAGCGCAACGTCGAGCTGCAGGGCGCCAAGCTGCTGGCGGAAGAGGCCAACCGTTCGAAATCGGACTTCCTTTCCAGCATGAGCCACGAGCTGCGCTCGCCGCTCAACGCGATCCTCGGGTTCGCCCAGCTGATGGAGACCGAGTCGCCCCCGCCCAGCTCGAGCCAGATGGAAAGCATCGGCCGCATCCTCCAGGCGGGCTGGCATCTGCTCAACCTGATCAACGAGGTGCTGGATCTGGCGAAGATCGAGTCCGGCAAGTATTCGCTGTCGCCCGAGCCGGTCTCGCTGGGCGAGATCATGGTCGAATGCCAGGCCATGACCGAGGGCCAGGCGCAGAAACGCGGGCTGGCGCTCAGCTTCCCCGGGTTCGAGATGCCCTGCTTCGTCCATGCCGACCGGACCCGGTTGAAGCAGGTCCTGATCAACCTGCTGTCCAACGCCATCAAGTACAACCGGGAACGCGGGACGATCGAAGTGTCCTACTGCAAGCCCACGCCCGGCTGCGTCCGGGTCAGCGTCAAGGACACCGGGGACGGCCTGGCGCCGGAGAAGGTCGAACAGCTGTTCCAGCCGTTCAACCGGCTCGGCCAGGAGGGCAACGGCGAGGAGGGCACCGGTATCGGCCTGGTGGTGGCCAAGCAGCTCATCCAGCTGATGGGCGGCGTCATCGGGGTGGAGAGCACCGTGGGCGTGGGCAGCACCTTCTGGTTCGAGCTGAGCGTCGGGGTCGAACCGCAAATGCCGGCCGAGAACTTCGCGCCCAAGCGCCCCGCGCTGCGCCTGGCCGAATCCGGGGTGCGCATGCGGACCGTGCTGTACGTGGAGGACAACCCGGCCAACCTGTCCCTGGTCGAGCAGCTGGTGGCGCGCAACCACGATCTGCGCCTGCTGACCGCCGGGACCGGCCGGCTCGGCATCAAGCTGGCCCGGGCGAACCAGCCCGAGGTGATCCTGATGGATATCAACCTGCCGGACATCAGCGGGGTCGAGGCCCTCAAGATCCTGCTCGACGATGCGCAGACGGCGAACATCCCGGTGGTCGCCATCAGCGCCAACGCGATGCCCTACGACATCGAGAACGGACTGAAGCAGGGGTTCTTCCGCTACCTGACCAAGCCGATCAGGATCAATGAATTCAATGAAACGCTGAACGCGGCGCTGGCCTTCGCGGAGGAGGGCCTGGCCGGGGCCCGCGGTGGGGAAACGCGATAATGATTGAACTGTCAGAGATTTATAGCGCCAAGATCCTGATCGTCGATGACCAGGAGGCCAACGTCAACCTGCTGGAGCGGACCCTGCGCAATGCCGGCTACCTGGCCATCAGTTCCACCCGGAACCCCAGGGAGGTCTGCGAGCTGCACCTCAAGAACCGCTATGACCTGATCCTGCTCGACCTGATCATGCCCGGCATGGACGGCTTCCAGGTCATGGAGGCGCTGAAGGGGATCGAGCAGGACGGCTATCTGCCGGTGCTGGTCATCACCGCCCAGCCGGAGCACAAGGTGCGCGCCCTGAAGGCCGGGGCCAAGGATTTCGTCAGCAAACCCCTGGATCTGGCCGAGGTGGCCACCCGGGTCTACAACATGATCGAAGTGCGCCTGCTGCACCTGACCAGCCGCAGGCTCTACGCCCAGGTGCTGGCCGAGCAGAAGCGCAAGCAGGAACTGGAGGGCGAACTGCAGGTGGCGCTGGTGCGGGTGGCCAAGGACTTCGACCAGCCGCTGGGGATCGCCGCCAAGAGCCCGGCCATGGCCAAGCTGGTGGACCAGGCGCGCCGGGTGGCCAAGGTGGATTCCACGGTGCTCATCACCGGCGAAAGCGGGTCGGGCAAGGAGCGGATCGCGCGGCTGCTGCACGAGGAGTCCACCCGGTCCTCCGGGCCGTTCATCGCGGTCAATTGCGGCGCCATCGCCGAAACCCTGCTGGAGAGCGAACTGTTCGGCCATGTGCGGGGCGCCTTCACCGGGGCCACCACCGACCGGCTGGGCCTGTTCGAGGCGGCCAACCACGGGACGCTGCTGCTGGACGAGATCGGCGAGGTGTCCAAGGCCATGCAGGTCAAGCTGCTGCGGGCGCTCCAGGAACGGGAGATCCGGCGCCTGGGCGAGAACAAGACCCGCAAGGTCGATGTGCGCATCCTGGCCGCCACCAACTGCGATCTGGCCCAGGCGGTGACCGAGGGCACCTTCCGCCAGGACCTCTACTACCGCATCAAGGTGGTCGATCTGCACGTGCCGGCGCTGCGCGAGCGCAAGGACGACATCCTGCCGCTGGCCCGGGTGCTGCTCGCCGAAGCGGCGCTGCGCATGAAGCGCAAGCTGCCGGTCCTGGGCGCCGACACCGCCGACCAGCTTTTGCGCTACGGCTGGCCGGGCAACGTGCGGGAACTGGAGAACGCCATGGAGCGCGCCGCCGCGCTGATGCTCCCGGGCACCGGCAAGGTCGAGCTGGAGGACCTGCCCGAAGAGGTCCGCCAGGCCTTCCCCAAGCCGGTGGCGGCCCAGGGGGCGGTGCAGCCGCTGGAGGAGGTGGAAAAGGACTACATCCTCGCCACCCTCGCTGTGAACGGCGGCAACCAGACCCACACCGCCCGCCAGCTGCAGATCGGCGCCGCGACCCTGTACCGCAAGCTCAAGAGCTACGGCATGATCGGCGTGCGCCAAAGTGAGCCGGCGGAGGCGGATTGACTACGTTTTCGCCCCGCCGCTGGCATTCCGCTTGAAGTCTTCGTAGTACTCGTCGAGCACCTGCCGGGTGAGCTTGCCGATGGCGGCGTATTCGATGTTGGTGAGGTTGGCCAGGGACACCCGGGCCGACGTGTCCACCACTTCGAACCCCTTGCCCGGCAGCAGGACGACCCCGGTTTCCTGGGCGAGCCGGAACAGGAAGCTGGTGCCAAGGTCCTGCTTGACGAACCAGCTTTCGAATTCGCGGCCGTAGAACCGGCCGCCCAGCTCCTGCAGGTCGATCAAGGTGTAGTAGTTGGTGTCAGTGGGGAGATGCTCGGCCTGGACCCCCATGTTCCGGTACAGGGTCTGGTACCTCTGGCGGATCAGCTGCTTGGCGGCGTTCTTGTACTGTCCCTGGCGGTCCATGAGCCCATTCAGGGCGAACAGGGTCATCTGCAGCTGCTGGGGCAGGGACAGGCCCGCCGTGTGGTTCAGCGCCACGGCCCGGCTGTCGGCCACCAGCCGGTCGATGAAGCGCATCTCCCGGGGGGTGGTGGTCAGGGTGGCATAGCGCGCGTCCAGCAGGCGCTTGTGCGCTTCGGGCTGCGCGGCCAGGGCGGCGTCCAGCACATTGTCCTGGTGCAGGGCGATGGTGCCCAGGCGCCAGCCGGTGGCGCCGAAGAACTTGGAGAAGGAATAGACGCACAGCGTGTTGCGCGGGCACCGGGCGAACAGCGAGACGAAGTCGTCGGCGAAGGTGCCGTAGACGTCATCGGTGACGATCAGCAGGTCCGGGCGCTGGCCGGCGACCAGTTTGGCGATCTTTTCCAGCCCGGGGCCGGAAAGCTTGGTCGAGGGCGGATTGCTGGGATTGACCAGGAAGAAGACCTTGATCGCCGGGTCCACCAGCCTGGCCAGCTCGGTGTCGCTGAACTGCCAGCCGTCGTGGCCGTCCATGCGGATATCGACGATCTCCAGGGCGTACTCCGCCAGCCGGGGGATTTCCAGGTAGGGCGAGAAGATCGGCGTGCCGATGGCGATCTTGTCCCCCGGTTGGATCAGGCCGTTGGCGGCCAGGCTCTGGAAGAGGTAGGCCATGGCGGCGGTGCCGCCTTCGGTGGCGAAGACCGAGAACGGGCCCGCGGCCTTCAGCGGGCCGAACAGTTCCTGGGCCAGGTAGGCCTTGACGATCTCCTCGGCGTGCGCCAGCATGCGCGGCGGGGTGGGGTAGTTGCAGCCCAGGAAGGCGGCCACCATCTCCAGCAGGAAGGCATCCCGGTCCAGGCCGAGCTGATCCTTCACGTAGGAGATGGCCGAGCGCAGGAAGCCTACCCCTTCGCGGTCATCGTGGTGCGCGGCATAGGCCTCGAAGCGCTGGACGATGCCCTCCCCTTCGGGCAGCCCGCCGAAGCCGCTGTCCAGGTAGGAATAGGAGCGCTGCGCCTCCAGCATGGCGAACTCGCCCAGGCTCAGGAACGCCCAGCGCGGCAGGGTGGCCAGGAAATTGGGGTTGCCGCGTCCGGCGTTGAGCATCAGCCGCTGGGCGTCGGAACCCGCGATGGCCATCAGCCGGTCCTTCAGCTCGAACGGGCTCAGGGCGGCCAGGGCCGTCACGTCTTGATCTGCGATCATGGTGCCTCCAGGGGGCATGGGGTCAAGCGGCGTTCTTGGTGATGAGGCCGACGATGATCGGGCCCCATAGGGTGAGGAAGACGTTGGCCACCGCGTAGGTGACGGTGAAGGCCAGCACCGGTGTGGCGTTGCCGGCCTTGGCCAGCAGGGCGGCCAGGGCCGGATTGGCGCTGCGGCCGCCGGCGACGCAGGCCAGGGCCTCGATGGGATTGCCGATGCGCAGTACGTAGTAGGAGAAGAAGAACGCGACGATCTGCGGGACCAGGGTCACCCCGACCCCCAGGAAGAGCAGCGTCAGCCCGTGCTGCCGGATGGCGACCAGGGCCTGGGGGCCGGCGGTGATGCCGACGACCGCCACGAACACGGTCAAGCCGAAATCGCGCAGGAAATTCGAGGCGCCCTGCGGCAGCGCGGCGAAGTTCGGATGGACGCTGCGCAGCCAGCCGAACATCAGGCCCGACAGCAGGCAGCCGCCGCCGTCGCCGATGGAGATCGGCACGCCGCCCAGCTTGAACTGGATGGTGCCGATCAGCATGCCGACCGCCATGCCGATGGCGAAGAAGATGAAGTCGGTGACGGCCGCGGCGCTGATCTTGTAGCCGATCCGCGCCTGGACCCGGTCCAGGTCCTTCGGGCTGCCGGTGAAGTGCAGCTCGTCGCCGGTCTTCAGCTGCAGCTTGTCCAGCAGGGGCAGGGCATGGCCCATGCGCTTGACCGCGGTGAGGAACACGCCGTGGCGGGTTTCGACATTGGCGTGGTCATGGATCTCTCCCACTTCCCGGCCGTCCAGGGCACGGTTGGTCATGATCAGCTCGCGCCGCTCTTCCACCAGCTGGAAGGCGGCGGGGGCCGTCACTTCCTGGCCGAAATAGGCGCCGGCGGCCTCCATGGCGGCGACCTTGCCGGTGACGGCGACCGTGTCCCCGTCCCGCAGGACCGTGGCATCGGTCAGCTCCAGCGCCTTGCCGTCGCGCAGGATGGCTTCGACGGCGGCCTCGCCGAGCGCGCGGTCCACTTCCAGGGTGGTCAGGCCGATGGCCTGGCCCAGCATGGGCTCGATGCGGTAGCAGCGGGTGACCACGGCGCGCAGGGCGTTGAACTGCCCGGGCTCCAGTTCGGCGCGGCCGCCGGCCATGGCCTTGGCCAGGTTGATCGCCTCCTGGCGGATATTCCATTTCATGATGGCGGGGAAGAACCAGGTGACCATGATGATCGGCCCCAGCGAGCCGAAGATGTAGCAGACCGCATAGCCCACGGCGATGTTGGTCTGCATGGTCTTGGCCAGGGCGGGGGCGAGGCCCAGCTTGGCGATGGCGTCTCCGGCGGTGCCGATGATGGCCGACTGGGTGAGCCCGCCGGCCGCCAGCCCCGCGGCCATGCCGCGGTCCAGCCCGAAGTACCAGGCCGCGCCCAGCACGCACAGCAGCCCGACGAAGCACATGACGAAGGACGACGCCAGCTGATTCAGGGAGCGCCGGTTCAGCGCATGGAAGAACTGCGGCCCGCCCTGGAACCCCACCGCATAGATGAACAGGGCGAAGAAGATGCCCTTGATGCCGGGGTCCAGCTTGATGCCGAACTGGCCGATCAGCACGCCCACCAGCAGGGTGCCGGCGATGCCGCCCAGCACGAAGGAGCCGATCTTGATCTTGCCGACCAGATAGCCGAAGCCGATGGTGACGAAGAGCGCGATGAGGGGTTCAATTGCGAGCAGTTGACGCAACAAGGGCATGGCTCTTCTCCAGGCAGGCGAATGCGGATGGGCGGGTGTCTGCAACGCCTCGGCTGACACGCCACCACGACCCAGTAGCCTGAGCAATGATCGCGCCAACCATGAAGCCCAAGTCAATGCTAGGACTCCACGGGCCGCATGGCGTTTTGCCCGGCTGGTCTATTCAATATGAGCTGGTCTCTCTTTCATATTGAAACCAGGCCAGACGCAGCCCCGCATGCCGAGGGCCCTTGCTTGATGGCGTGGATGTTGCTGCTCAAGCTGCAGCGACACCGGAGGACCTCACCATGGATGACACCGACAGGCAGCTCAAGCAGGACATCGAGGACGATCTGCGCTGCGACCCGAGGGTGGACGCCACCCGGATCAGCGTCAGCGTCGAACGGGGCGCGGTTTCGCTGGTGGGCGCGGTGCACACCTACCCGGAGAAGTGGGCGGCCGAGGACGCCGTGGACCGGGTCGGCGGCACACGCGCCCGGGCGGAGGACCTGACCGTGGCCCTGCTCGGGCCGCACCGGCAGACCGATGCTGCGATCAAGGCCGCCGCGCTGAACGCGCTGAAGTGGGACATCTGGGACCTGCAGGCGGTGACCGTGCAGGTCCGGCAGGGCCGCGTCACCCTAGGCGGCCGGGTCAAGTGGGGGCTGGAGCGCGTTTCGGCCGAGCGCGTCGTGCGCGGCCTGGCCGGGGTCGTGCAGGTGCGCAACGAGATCCTCGCCGCTGGCCGGCGGGCTGGACGAGCTTGATGGGGCAACGCGTCAGGTTCTAAACGCCATCCCGGAGCCAGGCCCGCAAGGTCGCCACCTGGATCTGCCCCAGCCACGCGCCGGGGCCTTGGCGAAAGCCAGGGTCACGTAGCCGCCCATGGAATGGCCGGCCAGGATGACCGGTCCGGCGCGATCACCCGGTAGTCGCGCCGGAAGGCGGCGACCTGCGGGGACCAGGCCTGGCGGTTCAGGGGGAAGCCGTGGACCAGGAGGAGGGTATCTCCCCCCTCGTCCGTGTAGGCCATATGACTACCGTCTACTTGCGCATGAATGCGCCCCTCGACTCCTGCTTCACTTCCCCGGGGGGAAGCGCTTGAGCATGGTCCGGACCGCTTCGGTCACGTCCGCGTCGGCCTGGGCCGGATCGTCCGAACCCTGCAGGACCCCTTCGGCCGTGGCTTTCCAGACCAGGGTCCGGGACTTGTAATCCTGGATCTCCAGGACGATGCCGGCAATGGCTTCCCGGTGCGGGTCGCCCACCGGGCCGCCGACGCCGATGCCCAGAGGCCCCATGCCGAAGCCCAGGCCGAGGTGGACCTGCTGCGAGCGGCCGGGCTCGCGGCGGGGGTAATAATTCACCAGGAAATCCGGGTCCGCGCTCAGTTCCCGGCGGAAGCCCTTGGCGGCCAGCTCGGTTTCCACGGCCCGGCGCACGCGCTCGTTCATGATGGGGTTGTCGAACCCTCCGCCCGGCACCGGTGCGCGGCCCGGGCCGGCCAGCCAGTCGAAGGTCCTGTAGCCGGAGTAATTCATCTTGGCGTCGTAATCGTACTGGACGGCCGGGCCGTTGCATCCGGCCAGCCCAACGAGGGTCGCCGCGGCGAGCAGGCCCATGAGCAGAGGTCCTCTGCTCCACCCGCGCTTGTGGAAAGGTATCCGTTGGAAATCCATGGCAACCTCGTTCGGCCGTTTACGGCGTGGTTTCGATGTCTGCCGGTTTCCAGCTGGAATCCGGGTCGTAGGCCTGCATCCGGGCGGCCAGCGCGGCGGTCTTCGGGCCGAGATCCTTCTGCCGCACGATGCCATCCTGGTTGACGACGAAGGTCATCACCCCGGACGACCGGTACTGGGCGGGGTAGGCCACGAAGGCGAAGCCCCGGGTCATCCGGCCGCCCGCGACATAGTTACGGGCGCCGCCGGGGGCCTTGCGGCCCTGGCGCGTCAGGACGCGGAAGAAGTAGCCGCGGTAGGGGGTCGCGGCGCCCTCCATGGCCTGGGCGGACGCGGGGGGGGCAGCTGCGGCCACCAGGGGCCCGACCGGGCTCTGGGGCTCGCCTTCGGCCGCCTGCCAATAGAGGCCGTCATGCTCCCCGGGGCTGCTGGTCAAGCTGCGAGCGAACGCCTGGCGCCCGGCGGCGAAGAACTCCTTCTGCGCCGCCACCAGTTCCTGGCAGACGCGCAGGGTCGAGGCTTCGTTCAGGCCGATGCGCCGGTACAGGACTTCCTGCTTGCCGGCCGCGGTGTCGAAATACCAGACGTTGCCCTTGGCCACGAGCGGGATCGGGGTGGGCCAATTGTGCGGGCCGATATACAGGCAGGTGCTGCCGTCGGGTTCCCGCACCAGGCGGTGCATCTCCTGGTATCTCTGGACGAAAATGGCGCGGCTGGCGGCGTCTTCCGCCTCGTCGCCGCTGGCGACGAGGGGCTTGCCGTCCGGGCCGAAGATTTCCAGCAGGGCGATCTCGTCGTTGCCCTGGGCGGCCTGGAACAAGGCCTTGCTGGCATCTTCAGCGGAAGCGAAGGTCTTCTGGCCCGGCTGCTGGGCCATGGCGGGGGCGGCCAGCAGGCCCGCCGTGAGGAGCGCGGCCACGGGAAGGCCGGTCCAATGAAAGGGTACGAAGTTCGGAAGAGGAGGGCGCATGGGTTTGGACCCCATTGGCAAGGGGGGGGGGGTGAGCTGGCGGGAACGGATGGATGGTCAGGGGCGCCGCATGCCGCCGCCGTGGCTCATGCCGCCGCCTCCGCCGTGGCTCATGCCGCCGCCCCCGGCGTGGCTCATGCCGCCGCCTCCGGCTCCGCGGCCCATGCTGGCGCTGCCGCGGGATGAGAACTCCCTGGCCTGGCCGCCATGCTGGTAGCCGCTGAAAGCGCCTGAAGCCCCGCTTTGGCCGCGCGCTCCGGCATAGCCGCGCGCCGCCCGGCTGTCGCCTTCGAAGGGCCGGGCCGCCGCGCCGGAACGGCCGTTGCTCCGGCCCATCCCGCCGCGCTGCGCCATCCCGCCGCGCTGCCCGCCTCCCCGGTAGAACTGGCTCCGGTTGTAGAAGGTGCGGCTCCGGGAATCATAGCGGTTGTGGTTGTAGGTGGCGAACCGGTTGTGCCAGTCGAAGCCCCAGTGCGGCCAGCCCCAGGCGAAGCCGCCGAAGAAGCCGATGCCGAAGCCGGCGCCGAAGGAGATGGAAGGGCCGTTGAACCAGATGCCGGGATAGGGGTACCAGCCCGGCCAGGCATCGACGGGACTGCCATAGACGGTCCATGGATCATAGGCCGGGACATACACCATGTCGGGATCGACCGGCTGGATGCTGACCGCGGCGTCCTGGGTCGCCACCGTCTCCTGGGACGAGGACTTGAGGTTGCCGGCCGCCTGCGCCCTGCGGCGCATCACCTGCACCGCGTCCATCACGGCCTTGTCCTGGTTGTAGTAGGCGTCGCCCAGGGAGGAGGTCCAGGACAGGTTCTTGTCCATGTTGCCGAGGATGGCCGGAAAAGCGGTGAGCGCTTTGACGCTCGGATCCCAGGGCTGCGGGTCCACGGCCTGGCCCAGCGCGGCGCCGGACAGGCCGGGATGCCCCTGCATCCAGCGGTCGGCCTCCACGACCTGCTCGGGGAAGGTCGATGCCGTCAGCACCTGTGCCACCAGGGCATCGGGGTACAGGGCGATGGGCGCGACCAGATCCTGCAACCGGGCAGCGCTCTGTTCCGTGTAGGGAGCGGCGGGCGCGGCCTGCTGGGCTGCCAGCCGCTGGCCGCTGGAGCCCGCCGCCGCGCCAAGCAGGACCAGCGCCAGAAAGGAAGCCATGCCCGGCCGGCGCGTCCGGCCCAGGGAGAATGCGAAACGGTTGAGAATGTTCATGCTGTTTTTTCCTCACGAAACCGGGGTTGGGACGCGCCAGGGGGGATCAGTCCGGATGGAATTCATGGCCTTCGTGCTCATGGTCGTGGAATTCTCCGCCATGTTCATGGAAATCTCCACCGTGCTCGTGGCCTTCGCCCACCGGAATCAGGCAGGCCGTGGTGAGCCCCAGGGTGGCCACGGCCAGGAAGACGAGGATCGCGGATTTAAGGTTCTTGCACTCATGTGGCATGGCAGGTTTCCTCAGGTGGGTCGTTGGAGGGTCAGGGCGGCGGGCTTCGGGAAGGAGCCCCAAACGGCGGGCCGCATGCCTGGGTTATGCATTTCATGGGCCAAAATTTATGTCTAATCAAATAAATAATTTACGGATAATTCGCTCCTGGGATCCACGCCATGCTGGTCAAAATGGAGGGGCCGTTCCGGCGGCGGGTGATCGCGCGAGCCTCAACCCCAGGGGCTATCGAATCGAGGGAAACAGGGTTTCAATTTGATCAGGCCGAAGCCGGGCGGCCCGCACCGTCCTTTTGCAAATAATGACAATGAATATGGTTAAAAAATGGCATGGAACCGGCACAGGCCCTGCCGACGGCCCTCGCCGTCCTTGCCTTGAGGCCACCATGACCGAAGTCCTTCCCATTCTCATCACGCCTGAACTCCGCGCCGTGATGGCTTGCGGCGCGAAGCCCGGCGAAGAAGTCCCCAAGCAGGATCCCAAGCAGGACCCCGCGGATCCTCAGCAGCAACCCACCGAGGCGGAGGCGGCGCCGGCCCGGCCCATGCCCCGCGCCTCGCGCGGCTAGTCCCATGCAAAAGCTGGTGAACCGGATCATCCCCGGCAGGCCCCACCCCGCCAAGGCGCTGCGCCGCAAGGCCCTGGCCTTGATCGGCACCTGGACGGAACCCGTGCCGGAGCAGCTCGGGCACGACGCGACCCAGCGCCTGCTGCACGAGTTGCACATGCATCAGATGGAACTGGAGCTGCAGAACGTCGAGCTGCGCCGGGCCCAGGAGGAGCTGGAGGTCTCCCAGAAGCGCTACGTGGATCTGTACGACTATGCCCCGGTCGGCTATCTGACCTTGAGCAAGTTCGGCCTGATCCTGGATGCCAACCTCACCGCCGCCATGCTGCTGGGGGTGTCCAGGCGGGAACTGCACCGGCAGCCCATGGCCCGGTTCGTCCTGCCGGCGGACCAGGACGCCTACTACTTCCACCGTACCCGGCGCTTCCAGAGCGGCGCACCGAGCGGCTGCGAACTGCGCCTGCTGCGCAAGGGCGCCACGCCGTTCTGGGCCCGGCTCGATGCCTCGGTCAACAGTGACCCGGCCGGCGATCCGAGCGTGTGCCGGGTGATCATCAGCGATATCACCGAGCGCAAGCTCCTCGAGCGGGCCGATGGGCTGCCCTGCGCCGGCGCGGCCCAGGAACTCCAGGCCGTGCTGGAAGTCATCCTCAGCGCCACCTGCTCCCTCAAGGCAGCCTCCGTGCCCGCTTCGGCCGTCTGGATGAAGCTCGAGGCCATCGCGGCGGCCTGCGCCAAGGGGCGGGGCGCCCTGAAGATCCTGCCCGGCACGCCCTAGCGGGAGTTTACTAAGTTCGATGGAGTAGGAGCTCGGCCGCTGATCGCAAGTGTTGTGATCAGCGGCCTAACCTCTATCTGCCGACATTGCAACACGTATATACAAAAGTTTGAAATGCT
>Ga0181520_10001248_pt1 | contig 52326 bp, 47 predicted proteins | sample PEATcosm2014_Bin_29_FD_132451 | JGI IMG/M metagenome (GOLD analysis project Ga0181520, IMG submission 132451) | Peatland microbial communities from MTU Mesocosm Facility, Houghton, MI, USA - PEATcosm2014_Bin02_30_metaG | ecosystem: Environmental > Terrestrial > Soil > Wetlands > Peat | place... | reverse complement strand
GACCGTGGCCTCAAACGGATACAAATTCACCACCACCAGATCAATCGGCGTGATGGCGTGGGCTTTCACGGCGGCTTCGTGGGCGGCGTTGCCGCGGATGAAAAGCAGGCCGCCGTGGACTTTTGGGTGCAGCGTCTTCACGCGGCCATCGAGCATTTCGGGAAAGCCGGTGTGTTCGCTGATGTCCTTCACCGCCAGGCCGGCCTCGCGGAGTGATTTGGCGGTGCCGCCGGTGGAAATGAGTTCGACGCCGGCCTGGGCGAGGATTTGGGCCAGCGGCACGAGGCCGGTCTTGTCCGAAACGGAGAGCAGGGCACGATGAATTTTCACGCGCGATAAAATCCCCGAAAGCCGCCGTCACCGCAACCGGCAAATTGTGATTCGCCCGACAAATTTTGCCGGGCGCCGGCTGCAGGAACTTTCCGGGCTGAAACTATTTTGCCGGCGCGAGGTCGGCGCCGATGGCGCGTTCGAGCTTGGCGCGGGCGGAGGTGTAATCGTGCAGCGCCTGGATCTGCGTCGTGCGCGCCTGTGTGAGCGAGGTTTCGGCGTCCAGCACGTCGAGCTGCGTGCCGGTGCCGGCGTCGGCCCGCGCATTGGCTTCGCGCAAGGCCTCCTCGGCTTCTTCCTGAACCTTGGTTTGGGAATCCAAAACCTCCTTCGCCTCGAGAAAATCGGAATATGCCGTGCGGACGGCGAGTTCGATCTGGCGCGACTGGTCGGCGAGGTCGGTTTTGGCGTGGGCAAATTGCGCGTCGGCCTGCATCACTTTGCCGTGTGTCAGCAGGCCGTCGAAAATGTTCCAGCTCATCTGCGCCCCGGCGTTCCAGCCGTTCAACTCGTAGCCAAGTTCGGTGGAAAACTGGTTGTTCATCCAGTTGTAACCGGCAAAAACCTGCATCGTCGGTTTGTAGCCGGATTTGGCGTTGACGATGTTGAGCTGCTGCAACTCGACCTGTTTGCGCAAGGCGATGAGCTCGGTGCGGCGGGTGAGGGCCTGCTGGATGGCGTCGGGCAGGTTCACGTCATACGGCGCGGCTTCGAGCGCGTCCGTCAGATTCAGCGGAATGTTTTCCCAGACATCGCGCGGCAGATTATAGCCGAGCAGGTTGGCGAGATTGTTTTTGGCGATGCGATAATCGTTGCGCGCCCGGATCAAATTCGGCCGTTCGTTGGCCACGGCCACCTCGGCGCGCAGCACGTTGAATTTGGGAACGGTGCCGGCGTCGAGCCGGTGCTGCTGGTCTTCCAGCTCCTTCTGCAACAAATTCACCGAGGCTTCGTGGACGGTGATTTGCTGCGCCGCCAGCAGGGTGTCGTAATACGCGAGCCGCACGGCGAGCAGCGTGTCGGCCACGCCGGTCTGGAATTGTGCGACCGCCTGTTGTTTGGTGGCGTCGGCGGCGCGGAGGGCGGCGCGGAGTTTGCCGCCCTCGTAAATAGACTGGATGATCTGGATGCCACTGTTCCAGCTTTGGTGTGGCAGGGGGTAGGGCGAACCGGTGGCGAGCGTAATCTCCTCGTCCGCATACTGCCCGCTCGCTTTCACCTGCGGCAGCACCACCGCGCGCGTCTGCACCACGATGCCATGCGACGCTTCGAGATCATTTTGCGCCTTCAGAATCGTGGCGTTTTGCTGCAGCGCGGTGTTGAGGGCGTCCGCCAGCGACAACGGCCGCGTCAGCCACGCCGCCGTGTTGGTGTCGGCGGCCGCCACGGCAAAAGTGAAGCCGAGAAACAGGAATGACGTCGTCAGTTTTTTCATATCAGCGCGGCAATCCTACCATTCGGTAGGTTGAAAGTCGAATAATCGTTTCGCTCGTAAAATTCCGCCGCCGTGGTAGCCTGACCGCACATTCGCATGAAAGACCTTTTGAGCCTCATCCTCGCCGCGTTTGCCGCCCTGCTGCTGGCTGGCTGCGGCGAAAACACCGCCGGCACCTTTCAAGGCTACATCGAGGGTGAATACGTCTATGTCGCTTCCCCGCTCGGCGGTGCGCTCACCAATCTGGCCGTGGCGCGCGGCGATTCGGTGAAAACCGGGCAGCTGTTGTTTGAACTGGAACGGCAGTCCGAAGCCGCCGCGCAGGCGCAGGCGGAAAAAAATCTCGCGCAGGCGCAGGCGCAACTGGACGACTTGACGAAAGGCGCACGCCCGACGGAAATCGCGTCACTCGCCGCACAGTTGGAACGGGCGCAGGCGGATTTGAAATTGTCCGCCGTGCAGCTCGCGCGACGGGAAAAACTCGATGTCACCGACGTGGTTTCCAAGGAGGAACTGGACCAGGCCCGCGCGCAAGACGACGCCAGCCAGGCGCAGGTCAACCAGTTCGCGGCGGATCTGGCCACCGCGAAACTCGGCGGACGCGAGGACGCCATCTGCGCCGCGCAGGCCGCCGTTGAATCGCAGCGCGCGGCGCTGGACAAGGCGAAGTGGTCGTCCGATCAGAAGCAGCAATTTGCGCCGACGAATGCGGCGGTGCATGACACGCTGTATCGGCAGGGCGAATTTGTGGCGGCAGGCAATCCGGTCGTGGTGCTGCTGCCGCCAGAAAATTTGAAAGTGCGCTTTTTCGTGCCGCAGGAAAAATTGGCGCAGATCAAAATTGGCGGAACCGTTTTCGTGCAGGCCGACGGCGCGGCGCGGGCGGTGGGCGCCACGGTGAATTACATTTCCACGCAGGCCGAATACACGCCGCCGGTGATTTTCAGCCGCGAGACGCGCGCTAATCTGGTTTTCATGATCGAGGCTAAGTTTTCGGCGGCGGACGCGGCGGAACTGCGGCCGGGGCAGCCGGTGGATGTGGAATTGCGACAGATGGCAACGTAGTGGCGATTCGGCAGAGCGCCGCAAAACGATTGTGTCAATTTTTCAGTTGGTGGCTTTCTGCCGAAAGCCGCTACGACTTCCATGAAAATCAGCGAAACGGCGAGCTGGAACTTCTTTGTTGAACTGCTCGCGCCGGGAGGCGAAGGCAGAATTAAGGATGCAGAATGAAAGCTGACGCAATGGGAACCGAAATGAACGCCGGCACGCGAAGGCGTTTTAAGTGTTAATCCTTGGCGTGATAGGGTGATTTGGCATCATAAAGCCTCAATCGAGATCGGCAATCGTCCTTTTGCGCCTCCGTTTGCAGAAGAGCAATGGCCTCTTGCTCGGTGTTTACAGCTTTCTCGAACTGACCTGCCTCGGCGTAGGCGGCTGCCAATGTGTCTAAATAATCTGCCTTTTTGCGATTCGTCGCAGCGACCGCTTTCTCTGCAAAAACTACCGCGTTGGGCCCATCCCGCAGTGCCGAGTTCTTACTCGTTGCAAGAAGCCAAGCAAGACCATTCTGCGCCTCGGCATAATTTTGCTCGGCGGCTTTGCGATACCATGCCACCGCCTCCGCATTATCTTTCGCCAAGCCTAGCCCGTTTGCGTAACATAAACCTAGATTATTTTGAGCCTCGGCATAATTCTGCTCGGCGGCTTTGCGATACCATGCCGCCGCCACCACCTCGTCTTTCGCTACGCCCAGGCCGTTTGCGTAACAAAAACCTAGATTGCTTTGAGCCTTGGCATAATTCTGCTCGGCGGCTTGGCGAAACAATTTCGCCGCCTCCACCTCGTCCTTCGCCATGCCTTCGCCTCTGAAATAACGGACTCCCTGATTGAATTGTTTTCTAGCCGCGAGGCAAGCAGGCGTCAAAAATTCCATCCCCTTACTGTCTTTAAGTCCATCGGTCGTAATCTGAAAATACTGAGCGCTAGTTGTCCCCAACACGGTTACTACAATACGAAGTCTGTCACCCTGTTTGGTGTATTTACAGACGACGTTCTGGCACAGCTCTCCCAAGGTTACTTCCGCTTCATCTTGAGACGTAAGTGTAACTCTGTCCCGACCATCAACGGTTTCATAGACCTCTCCCCTAAAAGGCTTTGGTTGGAGAGATTCGTCATTCTGCCCGGTCTGCGGACTTGTCACCTGTGCTTTCGAGCAGGCACCAAACTGTAGCAGAGAGACGAGTATGACGGTGAACCATAGATGTTTTGGATGTTTCATAATATGCTGATACCCAATTAAACATTTTCAATGTTTAGAAAGTCATTTGCGAGTCAAGAAAGAAGTTGGAAAAAATTTAGGAAGGGTTAAGTCAGCGTAGGTGCTCGGCATAACAATCGGTATTTAGAATTTTATTTCCCGGTTTCCCGCGTTAAAGTGGCGGCATGAGCATTTGCTTTTGAAATGAAACACTCAACATTCAACATCCACGTGTGGCGATCGGCGGTTGGTCGGGCGTTCGGAGCTGAATGTTGCATGTTGCATGTTTTTCCATGAATTCGGCCTTCGCCATAGACGTGCGCGGCGTGACGAAAAAATTCGGCGCGCGCACGGTGGTCAACGACATCGCCATGCAGGTGCGGCCCGGCGAGATTTACGGCTTCCTCGGCCCCAACGGCAGCGGCAAGACCACCTTTCTGCGGATGCTCTGCGGCCTGCTCACGCCCGACGGCGGCGAGGGAAAATGTCTCGGCCTGGATTTCCGCCGCGAATCCGCCGAGATCAAAAAGCGCGTCGGCTACATGACGCAGCGGTTCAGCTTCTACGAGGATTTGACCATCGCGGAGAATCTGGATTTCATCGCGCGGCTTTACGGGATGCCGCAGCGCAAAGCCGCCGTGGAAAAAAGTCTGGAACGGCTCGGCATGGTGGAGCGGCGACGGCAGCTTGCGGGAACTTTGTCCGGCGGCTGGAAACAGCGGCTCGCGCTGGCGGCGTGTTTGATCCATGAGCCGCAACTGCTTTTGCTCGACGAGCCGACGGCGGGCGTGGACCCAAAGGCGCGGCGTGATTTCTGGGACGAGATTCACCGGCTCGCGGCGGGCGGTTTGACGGTGCTGATCACGACGCACTACATGGACGAGGCGTCGCGCTGCCATCGGCTCGCTTACATCGCCTACGGAAATCTGCTCGCCAGCGGCACGGTGGGTGAAGTGGTGAAAGCCGGCGGGCTGACGACTTGGGAGGTTTCGGGCGAAAATCTTCCGGCCCTCGCGGATGAAATCCGCCACCTGCCCGGCGTCGAACAAGTCGTCGCGTTTGGGACGACCCTCCACGTCAGCGGGCGCGACGGGGAGAAATTGCACGCCAGCGTCGCGCCATTCATGACGAATGCGCACCGCTGGACGAAAATTGAATCAAGCCTGGAAGACGTGTTCATCAGCCTGATGGACACGGCGAAGGACAATTTCTCATGAAGCTGCACGAATTCAACTGGCGGCGTTTTTGGGCCGTCGTCGTGAAGGAGTTCATCCAGATGCGGCGCGACCGGCTGACGTTCGGCATGATGATCGGCATTCCGATGCTCCAGCTCATCCTGTTTGGCTACGCGATCAACTCGAATCCAAAGCATCTGCCCACGGCGGTTTATGCGGCGGACAACAGCCCGTTTTCGCGGACGATTGTCTGGGGCCTGCGCAACAGCAGTTATTTTGACCTCACGCGCGAGGCGCACAGCGCGGCGGAAATTCGGAAAATGCTGGCCCAGGGCGAAGTGCAGTTTGCCGTGACCGTGCCGGTGGATTTCTCGCGCAAGCTTCTGCGCGGCGAGCAGCCGGATTTGCTGCTTGAAGCCGACGCCACCGACCCCTCCGCCGTCGGTTACGCCATGGCGGCGGTGAACCAGCTTGCGACCTCGGTGGTGAACCGGGATTTGACCGGGCCGCTGACGAAGCTGCGCGCCGGTCTGCCGCCGTTCAACCTCGTCACGCACCAGCATTACAATCCCGAAAGCATCAGCCAATATAACATCGTCCCCGGCCTCATCGGCGTGATGCTGACGATGACCATGATCATCATCACCGCCCTGGCCATCACGCGCGAACGCGAGCGCGGCACGATGGAAAACCTGCTCTCCACGCCGGTGCATCCGGGCGAGGTCATCGTGGGCAAGATCGTGCCTTACATCCTGGTCGGCTATGTGCAGGTCACGTTGATTTTGCTCGCATCGAAATTTCTGTTCAACGTGCCGTTCATCGGCAGCGTGCCGCTGCTGGTGGCGCTGACATTTTTATTTATCGTGGCGAACCTCGCGGTCGGCATCACTTTCTCGACCATCGCCAAAAACCAGTTGCAGGCGGTGCAGATGGCTTTCTTTTTTTTCCTGCCGTCGCTGCTGCTCTCCGGCTACATGTTCCCGTTTCGCGGGATGCCCGGCTGGGCGCAGGACGTGGGCGAATGCCTGCCGCTGACGCATTTCTTGCGCGTGGTGCGCGGCATTTTGCTCAAGGGCAATGGTCTCGCGGAATGCGCGCCGGACTTGTGGCCCATCGCGCTGTTCGTGGCCGTGATGCTGGTGATCGGCATCAAGCGCTACCGGCAGACGCTGGATTGAAGCCGCAGACTTTTGGCCACAGATTCACACAGATGAAAACACAGATATATCCGCCCACCCGTTGCGCAGGCGGCTTCCAGCATTGATGACACCCGGATGGCGGTTGGCAACGAAGCCATGAAGGAAGCGACGCAGGTCTATAATTACGTCAAGACGGCGGCGGCCACCACGCCCGGCCTCAAGCCGCTGGCGGATCAACTGGGCCAGCGCTTCCAAAAGGCCAGGACTGCCCAGCCCAGCCCGGCTCCGGTCACGGCCAAAGCCTGATTTTCCCCGCAATCTCGCATCCAACCCCCTTCCCGGCCATCCGGGAGGGGGTTTTGCATTGGCAACGGTCAAAAAGCGACAGATCTTTCATAATCTGTTGAAAGCAATAAAGTTGCGAGCCTGGTGGTTGACTCTTTTAGCTTCAACGATGATGCTTTTTAACCTCAACGGTGAACCTCGGAGGGTCAACGGTGAGGTTCGGAACGTCACGTTTGAAGCTCGGAGGGTCATCGTTCGAGCTTGGAGCTTCAACGGTGAGGTTCAAGGAGTCGCGGTTGAAGCTCCGGGCATCATCGTTGATGCCCAAAGGCTCAAAAGTGAGAGGCGTCGTCGCACCGGCAGACTTTTGAATTGAAAATCACTTCCCAGCCGGTTGCGCCCGGATCAATTTTGCCATCGCGGCGTGCGCGAACAGCACCTCGGGATTGCGCTGCAACGCTTCGTCGTAGTGGCGGGAAAATCCTTCGCCGGTTTCGGTGGGAACCAAAAGTGTTTTCATCCGGCCGGCCAAAGCATCCACGCTGGCCACGGTCAATGGCTCCTTCGCCTCCAGCATTTCGTCCATTGCGGCGATGAGCTGAGTGACGGGCGCCAGCCACGCGAACCATGGATCGCTCGTGAGCAGATGCAGAAATTGATACGGCGAGGCGATCTTGCCAAAGCTCGCCTCGTAGCTGCTGCGTTCGGATTCCAGCAAGGACTTGTGCAACTGGAGCAGCGCCTCGCGCAGTTCCGCCAGGCGTAGCCGCGCGCCGGCGGGTTCTGGAACAGGTTGAACGGGATTTTTCATTTTTAATCTTAAACTGCCTCCAACCTACAACCTGACCGGCAAACCCGCGACAAATTCGTGGCAAAAACCGGGCTGGCCGGGTGGAACTTGCAAATGGCGCCGTTTTCGGCTTTCCTTAAGCCGATGTGGCCAATTTACAGGCGGTTATTATTGATCGGAATTCTGTTGACCGTGTCAGTCGGCGCGGCCTCGGAATCTGCCGAGGTCAATCTTGATTACGTCGCGCAACGGGCACTGGAGCGCGCCCGCGCGCCATTTCATTCGCCGCGCGCCGATCTGCCGGCGGTGCTGCGGCAGGACAATCTCGACTACGACAAATACCGTGAAATCCGTTTCCGCCGTGACCGTGCGCTCTGGGCGGCGGACAGGCTGCCCTTCCGCGTGGAGTTTTTTCATCCCGGTTATCTTTACCAGGAGCCGGTGCATGTCAATGAATTCACCTTGACGCACACGCAGCCGATCCGCTTCGTGCAGGATTTTTTTGACTACGGCAAGCTGGACATCGCCGGCCAGATTCCGACGAAGACGGGCTACGCCGGTTTTCGCGTGCTGTATCCGCTGAACCAGCCGGATCAACTGGACGAACTCGGTGCGTTTATCGGCGCGAGCTACTTCCGGCTGCTCGGCAAAAACCTGCATTACGGCGAATCCGCCCGCGGCCTCGCGCTGGATTCCGGCGAAGGCGACCGCCCGGAGGAATTTCCCATCTTCACCGACTGGTGGCTGGGCAAGCCGCAGAAGGACGACACCGAACTGCGCCTTTACGCCATCCTCGACAGCGTGAGTTGTGCCGGGGCGTATGAATTTTTCATCCGGCCGGGCGAAACGACCACCGCAAACATCAAGGCCGTCCTATATTTTCGCGAATCAAACGCCGTCGCCGCCGTGGACAAGAACCGGAAATCGCTCAAGACCATCGGCCTCGCGCCGCTGACGAGCATGTTCTGGTTTGGCAAAGACACCGAACGCAAGTTCGACGACTACCGCACGGAGGTTCATGACAGCGACGGCCTGCTCGTCCACATGGGCAACGGTGAAATTTTCTGGCGGCCGCTTGACAACCCGCCGGCCACGCGCCACCAGGTTTTTTCCGCGCCGCACATCAAAGGCTTCGGCCTGCTCCAGCGCGAACGGAATTTCGCCGCGTATCAGGACCTGTTCAATCTTTACCACGAGGTGCCGAGCGTCTGGGTGGAGCCGGACGGCGACTGGGGCGACGGCGACCTGCACCTGGTCGAACTGAGCACGAGCTACGAGGGTCTCGACAACATCGTCGCGTTCTGGAACCCGAAGAACAAACCCGCGCCGCTCCAGCCGTTTCGCTTCGGCTACACGCTGCACTGGGAAGGAGGCGACGCGGATTTGAGGCGCTCGGAAAACCGCGTGGTCGCCACGCGCATCGGGCCGGACGCGCAATTCCAGGGCGCGCGGCAGTTTGTGATTGATTTTGCCGGGCCGAAGCTTGACGCCATTTCCGGAGACAGGCCGCCGGCGGCCATTTCAAATTGCAGCGGCGGCGCGCACATCGCGGACAGCCTGGTCATGCGAAATCCGTTTCTGGGAACCTGGCGCGTCATCCTGAAAATGCAGCCGCTGGCCGGCAGCAAGGAGGCGGTGGATTTGCGCTGCACCTTGCAGCAGGGCACCAATGTCGTCAGCGAAACCTGGACTTATCAATGGAGCCCGCCCTGAAAATTCTGCCGGACGTTTCCGGCGAGATCGCCGGGCGTTCGCTGGAGGAATGGAACGCGGCGTATGTGAAGGTGGAAAATTACTTCCACGCGCTCCGCATCCGCAACAAGCCGCTGCTCGGCCAGCTCGTGCTGCGTGTGCTCGAACGCGCCCAGCGCCGCGCGCCCGCCGAGCTCGCGCGCAGCGCCACCGAAATCGCCGCCGAGGAAATGGACAAGCTCGTCACCGGCTGGTTCGCGGAAGTGCTGCAAACCTCGCCCACCGGCACCGACCAGATGCTCTCCACGCGCGGCCGCCTCGCGCTGCTGCTCGCCGACATGCCGGGCAAATGGCAGGACCAGTTTCTGCGCCCCGGCCCCTGGCCGCAGGAATTTGTGGACGCCATGCGCGAGAGCTTCTTCCGCGCCGGCCCGGATTTCCAGCTGTCGAAAATGACGCCGCGTCCGCTCGACCTCGGCCCGATCACGACACTCACCAATTTCGGCAAGCTGCCTTACGTCCGCATGGCGCTCGCCTGGCTCGGCTTTGCGCTGCTGTTTGTGGCGGTTGTCTGGCTCACGCATGGCGGAATTGAAAAAGTGAAGGACTATTTTCAAGAACATTTCCAACTGCTGATGGACTGGCTCAAGCAAAATGTCTGACGTCCCGAACATCTCCGTGGGCCCGGCTCCGCGTCTCCGGCGCGGCTGGCGGCTGTTCCTGTTTTATTCCTCGGCGGTGCTGCTGACCGGCTTCGTCTCGATGCTGTTTGCCGACCTGCTTTGGCGCACGGGCTGGTCCGCCGCGCGCACGGTGCTGCTGCTGCTGTTCATCATTTTGTTTCTGCTCACGGCCATCGGCTGCATGCATGGCGTGTATGGCTTTTTCATCCGGCTCTTCGGCACCAGCCGGCGCATCACCGGGCTGAAACCGTTCAAGGAGCAAACCATTGACGGCGTCAGCACCGCGATCATCTTTCCGGTTTACAACGAGGATGCCGTCCGCGTGATCGAAGGTCTGCGCGCCACCTATGAATCGCTTGAACGCACCGGCCAGCTTGAACGCTTCGACTTCTTCATCCTGAGCGATTCGACGGATCCCAACTGCTGGATCGAGGAGGAGCGCCGCTGGTCCGAGCTGGTGTGCGACCTCGATGCGCTCGGGAAAATTTATTACCGCCGCCGGCTGTTCAACGAGGAGCGCAAAAGCGGCAACGTCCGCGACTTCCTCAACACCTGGGGCAAGCGCTACCGCTACTTCGTCTGCTGCGACGCCGACAGCGTGATGCGCGGGGAAACGCTCGTGGATCTGGTGAAGCTGATGGAGGTGCAGCCGACCGTCGGCCTGATCCAGACCGTGCCGGCGCTCGTCAACGCCGAGTCGCTGTTCGGCCGCATCCAGCAGTTTGCCAACCGGCTTTACGCGCCGGTGTTCATCGCCGGACTGAATTACTGGGCGCTCGATTTCGGCAATTATTGGGGCCATAACGCCATCATCCGCACCGAGCCGTTCATGCAGTTCTGCGATCTGCCGCAACTGCCGGGGCGCAAGCCCTTCGGCGGCCAGATTTTGAGCCATGACTTTGTCGAAGCCGCGCTGATGCTCCGCGAAAACTGGCAGGTCTGGCTCGCCTACGATCTGGAAGGCAGCTACGAGGAGGCGCCCCAGTCGCTCATTGACAATGCCCAGCGTGAACGCCGCTGGTGCCAGGGCAACATGCAGCACACGCTCGTGCTCTTCGCGAAAGGCCTGCGCGGCGTGAGCCGGATGCACCTCATCCTCGGCATCTTCGGCTACGTCGCGAGTCCGCTCTGGCTGGCGTTCATGCTGACGTTCAACTGGATTTATTGCTACCAGAAATACACCGGCCTCTCGGACATTCCCGTGGAATCCTTCAACCCGTATCTGAAAAACTGGAGCGGCACGCAGCAGGCGCTGTTGATTTTCGTCATCTGCATGGTCGTCATCATGCTGCCGAAATTCCTGTCGCTCATTGACCTCGCGCGCGACTGGCCGCGGCGCAGGCAGTTCGGCGGCCTGTTCCACGCCGTCAGCGGCGTGGTCGGCGAAACCATTTTTTCCACGCTGCACGCGCCGCTGCTCATGCTCTGGCACACGCGGTTTGTGCTGACGAACCTCGCCGGCATCGGCGTCGGCTGGACCACGCAAAAGCGGTCCGCCGACGGCACGGACTGGCTGTATGCGGTGCAACGCCACTGGGGCCACACGCTCATCGGCCTCGCCTGGGGCGGGTTCACCTGGAAGCTGGATCCCGGCTTGTTCTGGTGGTTCACGCCGGTGCTGGCCGGCATGGTTTTATCCGTGCCGTTGAGCGTGCTCACCAGCCGCCGCAACCTTGGCGCGCGGACGAAAAGCCTGGGGTTGTTTCTGACGCCGGAGGAAACGCAGCCGCCGATGGAGCTGGTTTCGCTGCGGTCGCGGATGAAGATTCACGACCTGACTGCGGACGAATCACCGCGCTTCCACGCCCACGCGGGGCTGGCGACCGCCGTGCTCGATCCCTACGTCAACGCCGTCCACGTCTCGCTGCTGCGCGAAAAACAATTGAACCCCGTCTATGCCGAGCATCTCACCAGGATCGGCGCCGGCACCGACGCGGTGCATGAACTGGGCGAAAAACTGCTCGCCGGCGGCCCGGAAAAACTCCGGCCCGCCGAGCGCATGGCCGTGCTGGCCGATCAAGGCGTGATGGTGTGGCTGCACCTGCAGGCCTGGCTGCGCCCCGAAGAAAAACTCGCGCCGTGGTGGAAGGCCATGATCCGCGAATTCAGCCAGCGGGAATGAAACCGGCGCCGGCGAGGTCTTGGCCGGCCGGGCCGGGCCGGGCGTCATTCCAATGGGAAACCATGGCCGGCCAGGCGGGAGCCATGACCGCTGAGGCGGGGACTGTGGCCGGCCAGGCGGGAGGCGAAATGCCGGAACGGGGATTCCTGTAATTTTCAGCGGGAGTGTTGACGGAGCCTCCGGGAACCGCGACGGAGCCTCCGGGAACCGCGACGGAGCGTTCGGGAACCGCGACGGACGATGCGGGAAGCGTGTCGGACGATGCGGGAAAGGCGTCGGACCGGTCGGGAAGCGTGTCAGCCGATCAAAAAACCGTGAAAAACGCCAAAAACCGGGGTTTGACCGTCCGGGCCGCTGCGGGGGATTGCAAAAAGACCGTGCCGTCAGGGTTTCCGCATCCGTTTTTGCGGCGGCGGGGGCTTAATTTTGGGAGCGCCGGTTTGCGCCCGCCTCTTTGCAATTCCCGCCATTTGCGCGTCGTATTTTGCCAGCAATTGTTTCAGTTGGTTCAAAGGTCGGATTTCTTTTGACATATGTTTTTTCACGTTCCGGCAAGTTACGGCTAGGGGCGCGCGTCCAGACGGTCGCGGATGGTTTGGGCGAGCTTTTGCATCTGGAACGGCTTGGCCAGAAAGTTGCCGCCTTCCAGCAATGGAAAATCCCTGCCGACCACATCGGTGCCGTATCCGCTCATGTAAACCACTTTCAGTTCGGGATTTTCTTGCAGAAGACGTTGCGCCAGTTCTTTTCCGGTCATTCCTTCCGGCATCACCAGATCGGTCAGCAGCAGGCTGATCGCTTCGCGGTGTTCCTTCCAGATTTCCAGTGCTCTGATGCCGGTGGACGCTTCCAGCACGCGGTAACCGAGCCGGGTGAGGGCGGTTCGCACAAGGACGCGCAGTGATTCCTCGTCTTCGACCAGCAAAATCGTCTCCTTGCCGCCGCGCATGGCCGTTAATGCGGTTGGCACTGCTTTTTGCTCGGACATCCCGGCCAGCCGTGGGAGATAAACCCGGAAGGTCGTCCCGTGGCCGACCTCGCTATAAACATTGATCCAGCCTTGATGCTGCTGGACGATGCCAAAGACGGTGGCCAGTCCCAGGCCGGTGCCTTTGCCGACCCCCTTGGTGGTGAAAAACGGTTCAAATATCTTTGGAAGAATTTCCACCGGGATGCCGCAGCCGGTGTCGCTCACGCTCAAACAGACGAACGAGCCGGGACGCGCCTGGGCGGATTGGGCGGCGGCGAATTTATCGAATTCCACGCCGGACGTCTCAATGACCAGCCGGCCGCCGTCCGGCATGGCGTCACGGGCGTTCACGCAGAGATTCAGCAGCACCTGGTCCAGCGTGCCCGCGTCGGCATGGAGGAGCATCGGCTGCGCCGCCAGGTTGAGCTGCATCGCGATGTTTTCGCCGAGGATGCGCGTCAGCATTTTGATCATTTCATTGATGGACAGGTTCAAATCCAGATCGCGCAGTTGCAGCACTTGCTTCCGGCTGAACAGCAGCAACTGGCGGGTCAGGGCGACGGCGCGCTGAACGGCAATGCCGATGTCGTCGGCCAGCTCCGATTGCGCGGGGGAAAGACCGCCCTCGCTTTTCAGCAGACCCGCCTGCATTTGGATGGCCGCCAGGATGTTGTTGAAGTCGTGCGCCACGCCGCCGGCCAGCGTGCCGATGGCCTCCATTTTTTGCGCCTGGCGGAATTGCGCCTCCAGTTGCACTTCGTGCGTCACGTCGCGCTTGACGGCCACATAGTTGACAATCTTGCCTGTGGCGTCCCGCATGGGCGAGATGGTGGCTTCCTCCTCGTAAAGCGTGCCATCCTTGCGTTGGTTGATGAAATTACCGTGCCAGATTTCCCCGCGTCCGAGCACGTCCCACATCCGGCGGTAAAACCCGGCATCCTGTTTTCCGCTCTTGAGAATGCGGGGATTCTGGCCGAGCGCCTCGGCGCGGGTGTAGCCGGTGGTTTTCTCAAACGTCGGGTTGGCATAGAGAATCGTGCCCTTGGTGTCGGTGATGACGATGGTCTCGGAGGCCTGCTCCACGGCCCATGACGAGCCGGGCATGAATTTCCTCCGCCTGTTTGCGCTCCGCGATGTCGCGGATGTTGCATTGAATCACTTTTTTGTCACCGGCTTGATAGACGTTGCTGACAAACTCCACGGCAATTTGGCGGCCATCCTTTGTTTCCAGCGGCAGGTTGTGATAACGGACATACCCGTCCTTTTGAAGACGCTCCAATATGTCTTGGTTGGCCACGACGTCCTTGAACGGACTTAATTCACCGACGGTTTTGCCGACTGTTTCCTCGCGGGAAAAACCCAGCAGTTCCGTCAGGAATGGGTTCACATCCGTGACGCGTCCCGTGTCCGCGTCCAGAATCAGGATGCCGTCCTTGGCCGTTTCAAACAGCCGGCGATAACTTGACTCGGAAACGCCGAGCGCCTCGTTCAGCGTTTCCGTTTTTTTCGCCCGGATATTGGCCTTGACCGTTTTTTGGGGGGCCTTATCCGTCCGAAGATTGGCCTGCTCAATCAACGCGCCTTTGCCGGGGGGCGCAGATTGAGCCTTCTTTAAGCCGCCTTCATCACGAATCTGGTGGCGACCGGAATTGTCGTCGGATTTCATAGTTCATAAAATGGTCATATACGATAGCACATTTGAAATGATTGTTCATGGGGTGTTCACCCCATGCCGCCCCTTGGCTGTAAAGGCGTCCTGCCATGGCCGCCTGGCAAGACGGTCGGCGCGGATGGCTGGCCGCGCCCGTCCGTTCGCCGTCCGCATATCTGGCGGGTTTCGTGGTGAAGTCGGAAGGTAAAAAATGATTGCCAACCGCCCCGGACCGGGCAATTTCGTCGCCGAAACCACTCAATCAGACGGAAAGGCGCTTTTGGGAAAGCGTCCGTTGTTTCCGCCTGGAACAACCATCAACCAGTTCGCATTATGGAAAATAGAGTCATCCGCGAGTGCGATAGTTTTGGCCGCTCGCTGGTCTTCTGCAAAACCTACAGCACCGACCTGCCGGCCACCAGCAAGGGGCCGGGGTATGTCAGCAGTCTCACCGGCATCAACACCCGGCTCGTCAACGCCGGGGCCGCGCAAAAGCCCGTCACGGTCACGGCGCAAAACGCGCTGATCCTGGCGCTGGACAAAACCCTGGAGAACATGGCCACCATCGCCGAGGCCTATGCGGCGGATGCGCCCGGTTTCGCGGATGGCTTTCCGCGTCCGGCGCATCTGAATCCGGGCGAGGTGCTGCGGACGGCGAATGCGTATCTGGCGCAACTGGCGCCGGCGGCGACGGATGACCCGGCCACGGTGGCGGCCAAGGCGGCGCGGGTGCAGGTGTTTGTGGATCACACCATGCCGGCGACGCTAGTGGCGGACCTGCAGGCGCAGTTGAAAGCGATCGGCACGGTCTCCGAGACGCACGAGCAAAGCCGCGAAGAGGGCGTGTTGAGCACGACGGAAATTGCCGGCCTGGTGCGCGACGGCCGGAAGCAGCGGAGTTATCTGAATGCGATTTTCCAGACGGTCTATGCGAACAACCCGGAAAAACTGGCCGCGTGGATCAGCGCCAGCCATGTGGAGCACGGTCCGCATCATCCGGCGGTGACGCCGGCGCCGGCGCCGGCCCCCACGGCGACGAAATAAGGCGCGGGGAAAGCTCCCGGGTTGCCGGCCGCGTTCGTTTGCGCGCGGCGTTTTGCAGCCGCCGGGGTTTGGCGCCTGCCGCGGCTCGACATCTGCGCGCCGGCCGTTACACTCCGCCGCATGACGCGCACGGAAAAACTTCTGGCGGAACTCATCGCATTGCCGAGCGTGAACCCGGCCTTCCTGCCGCCGCGCCATCCGCACGCGGGCGAACAGGGCGTGGCGGATTTCGTGGCGGCCACGGCGGCGAAGGCCGGGCTGGCGGTTGAATTTCAAAAAGTTGTCCTTGCGGCCGGCCGGCAGCGTTCCAACGTCATTGTCCGGCTGCTGCCGCGGAATAAAATCAAACAGACCCTTCTCCTCGCGCCGCATCTGGACACCGTCGGCGCGGATGATCCGCAGTTTGTGCCGCGGCGCAAAAACGGCCGCCTGCACGGGCGCGGCGCGTGCGACACGAAAGGCTCCGTCGCCGCGATGCTGACCGCGCTGTGCGAACTGGCGGAATCGAAGTCGCGTCCGCTGGCAACGGAAATTGTCTTCGCCGGACTGGTTGACGAGGAACAAGCTCAGGCCGGTTCGCGGGCGCTGGCGGCCGGCGGGTTCAAGGCGGACCTGGCGGTGGTGGGCGAACCGACGAAGCTGCAGGTCGTCACCGCGCACAAAGGCAGCCTGTGGCTGCAACTGGAGACGCGCGGCCGGGCGGCGCACGGCGCGACGCCGCAGCTCGGCAAAAACGCGGTTTACGAAATGGCGCGGATCGTCGGGCTTCTGGCGACCGGTTACGCGGCGCGGCTCCGGCGGCGCAGACACCGGCTGCTGGGCGCGGCCACGGTGAACGTGGGGAAGATTTCCGGCGGCGCCCAGCCGAACATTGTGCCGGACCGTTGCGCCATTTTAATTGACCGCCGCACGCTGCCGGGCGAGACCGACGCGGGGGTTTGCCGCGAAATTGCCGCGCTGTTGCGGACGGAAAAGCTTGCGGCAAAAATTTCCAACGCCAAGCTCGCGCCGGCCTTGGCGCTGGAAACGGATTTCCGGCTGCCGCTGGTTCAACAATTTCTCCGCGATGCCAGACAGACGCGGCCGGTCGGCGTGGATTATTTTTGCGATGCGGCGGTGCTGGCGGCGGGCGGCATTCCGAGCGTGGTGTTCGGGCCGGGCGACATCGCGCAGGCGCACACGGCGGACGAATGGATTTCGCTGGCGCAGCTTGAACGCGGGAAAAATTTGCTGCGGCGTTTTTTGAATTCGCTTTCTTGAACCAGCCGGCTTTCATATTGTCCAAGTCGCATGTCTTTAGAAAAAGTGGCAGCCCTCCCGGCGGGCGCGGAGAAGCATCACGTCGCGTTTTTCCGCCAGAGCGGCTGGATGATGTTCGCGGCGACGGCCAGCGGCGCGCTGATGTATTGCGTGCATCCGATTGTCTCGCGCGGGATGCCGGCGGCGGAATATGGCGTGTTCACCGCGCTGCTCCAGGTGGTGTCGCTGATGAGCGTGCCGGCCGGCGGCCTGCAGCCGGTCATTGCGCAGCAGCAGGCGGCGGCCATCACGGAGCAGCAGCAACGCGTCGTCGCCAGCGAGTTCCGCGCGGTGTGGAAGGCGATATTCTTCGCCTGGCTGGTCATGGCGGCGGGGGCGGGCCTCTTTTGGCCGCAGGCGCTGGCCGCGCTGAAAATTCAAAATCCCGCGGCGCTGGCGGCCACCGTCGCCATCGGCCTGGCGGCGATGTGGATGCCGCTGGTCATGGGAATTTTGCAGGGGCGGCAGAATTTTTTCTGGCTGGGCTGGACGAACATTCTCAACGGCGTTGGCCGCTTCGGTCTGATCTGCCTCGTCATTCTGATTTTTCACGGCTGGGCGGCGGGGGCGATGAGCGCGGTGTTTTTCGGGATGGCCATGCTGATTGTCTTCGGCTCCTGGCAGGTTCGCGATGTCTGGAAGGTGGAAACGACGCGCGTGGAATGGAAAAACTGGCTGGCCCGCGTCGTGCCGTTGACGCTGGGGCTGGGCGCGGCGCAATTCATGTTGAGCGCGGACATGATTTTTACGCAGCGATATTTTCCGGCCGGGCAGACGGGATATTACGCGGCGGCGGGGATGATCGGCCGCGCGCTGGTCTTTTTCACGCAGCCGTTGACGCTGGTGATGTTTCCAAAACTGGCGCGCAGCGCGGCCACGGGTGAAAAGTCGCACGCGCTGGCGCTGGCGCTGGGCGCGACGGTTTTTGCGGGCGGCTGCGCGGCCATCGCCTGCACGCTTTTACCGTGGCTGCCGTTGCGGATCATTTACGACAAGTCTTATCTGGTCGCTGCGCCGCTGGTGCCGTGGTTTGCCTGGTGCATGCTGCCGCTGACACTTTCCTTCGTGTTGGTCAACAGCCTGATGGCGCGCTCGCGGTTTGCCGCCGTGCCGTGGCTGGTGGTGGTGGCGGCCGGCTATGCCGTGGCGCTGGCCGTGGTGGGCCGCCACGCCAGCAGCCTGGCCGATACCCAGGCCGGCCTGCGCCAGATGATTCAGACGGTCGGTGCGTTCAACCTGCTGCTGTTCGGCGTCTGCGCGTGGTTCACCTGGCGGGGAAAATCCGCCGCGCCGGCAGATTAATTTTTCGGGCGGGGCAAGGGCGGCGGCTGGCGCAATGTTTTGTAAACCCAGGTTTCCAGCGGGCGCAGCGGGCGCAGCCGCCGGTAAAGCCACGGCCAGTAAATCAGCCGGATGCGCACCACCGACAAGAACATCGTCAAGGACTGGCGGAACAGCGAGGCGGTGACTTTGGAGCCGACGACGTCCGTCCACTGAATCGGGACTTCGAGCAGGCGGAAGCCCGCCTGTTTCATCGCCACCAGCAGGTTCACGTCGAACGCCAGATCGGCGATGCGCAGCGAGGAATGGATTTTTTCCACCGCCGCCCGGCGCATGAGTTTGCACGGACACTGCGTGTCCTTGATGTGCATCCAGAACAGCAGTTCCACGACGAGATGAAAACAGCGGCTGATCACCTGCCGGAATTTCGGCTGCGCCTGCAGCAGCACGCTGCCGGGCAGCCAGCGCGAGCCGATGACGCAATCCGCTCTTTCCAAGCAGGGGAGCAACTGGAGCACGGCCGCCGGCCCGGTCGCGCCGTCCGCGTCCACATACCCGATCACCTCGGCGTGGCCGGTGAGCTTCAGCCCCTCGATGAGCGCGCCGCCTTTGCCGATGGGCGCGGGGAAATCCAGCCAGCCCACCGCCGAAAAATCTTTCGCCACGCGCTGCACCACGCCCAGCGTGTTGTCCCGGCAGCCGTTGAGGACGACGACCAGTTGAAACTTGCCGGAATAATTCCGCCGGAAAAAGTCCGCATATTCACGCAGCACCGGTTCGATGCGCGCTTCTTCGTTGTAAGCCGGGATGAGCAGCAGCAGGCTTGGGTCGGGCACGCCGATTCAGTAACAGAAAACCTCCGCGCAGGCAATCTTGGGAAACCGCGGCCAGGCAATTTGCATTCGCCAAGCCGCCGCGTTTTCGATACCTTATGCCACATGGCCAGATTTTTTCTCGGACTCGATTCCAGCACACAAAGCTTGAGCGCCGTCGTCATTGACCTCGACACGCGCAAGGTCACCTACGAAAAATCAATCAACTTCGACCAGGCGCTGCCGCAGTTCAAAACGCGCAACGGCGTGCTGCACAGCCGCGACCCGCTCGTCAAGCACAGCTCGCCGCTGCTCTGGGCCGCCGCGCTGGACCTGCTGTTCGCGCAGATGAAAAAGGACGGCGTCGCGCTCGGGAAAATCCTCGCCGTCAGCGGCTGCGGCCAGCAGCACGGCTCGGTTTATCTCAACGAAAAAGCGGAGGCGGCGCTGGCGAACCTGGACCCCAAAAAATCGCTGGTGGAAAATCTCACCGGTGTGTTCGCGCGCAAAACCTCACCCGTCTGGATGGATTCCTCCACCGCGAAGGAATGCGCCGAGATCCGCAAAAAACTCGGCGGCATCAAGTTCACCGCCTCGCGCACCGGCTCGGACACGTTCGAGCGCTTCACCGGCCCGCAGATCCGCAAGTTTTACAAGACCGAGCCGAAGGCGTTCGTCAAAACCGCGCACATCGCGCTGGTCAGCTCGTTCATGGCCTCGCTGCTCGCGGGGAAAATCGCGCCGATTGATTTTGGCGACGGTGCGGGGATGAACCTCATGGACATCCGCCGGAAAAACTGGAACCACGACGCGCTCAAGGCCACCGCGCCGAGCCTGATGAAGAAACTGCCGCCGCTTGCGGAATCGGGCCGGGCCATCGGGCCGGTCAGCGCCTATTTTGTCCAGAAATTCGGGCTGAATCCCGCCGCCCTTGCCACGGTCTGGACCGGGGACAATCCGGCGAGCGTCATCGGCCTGGGCCTCATCCAGCCCGGCCAGGTCGCCATCAGCCTCGGCACCAGCGACACGTTTTTCGGCACCATGCAAAAATGCGTCACCGACGAGAGCGGCGAAGGCCACGTTTTCGGCTCGCCGACCGGCGATTACATGACGCTCATCTGTTTCAAAAACGGCTCGCTCGCCCGCGAGAAAATCCGCGAGCTTTACAAGCTTTCCGACTGGAAAAAATTCGGTGAACTCGTCGGGCAGACGCCGCCCGGCAACAACGGCGGGGTTTTGCTGCCGTGGTTCGAGGCGGAAATTGTGCCGCGCGTCAACCAGCCGGGCATCCGCCGGTTCGATCTCGACGAAAAAAATGCGGCCGCCAACTGCCGCGCTGTTTTCGAGGCGCAGATGCTGTCCATGCGGCTGCATTCGCAATGGATGCAGGTCGCGCCGGAAGAGATCTTCGTCACCGGCGGCGCCTCGAACGACCGCGCGCTGTTGCAGGTGCTGGCCGACGTGATGAACTGCCGCGTGCTGCGGATCGAAATTTCCAAAAGCGCGGCGCTCGGGGCCGCGTTGCAGGCCGCGCACGGCTGGCTGGTGGCCGCCGACCAGAATCCCAGGTGGGAGAAGCTCGTCGCCGGTTTCACCGCGCCGGTGCCGGGCAGCGAAATCCGCCCGGACAAAAAGGCCGCGAAGATTTACGACAAGCTGCTCGACAAATACGCCGCGTGCGAATACGACGCGCTGTGACGCGGCGGCACCCGGCTTCAAATCGGCAACAATTTAATCTGCTCGTTTTCCCGCGCGGCGGCTTCGCCGAGGGTCTGCGTCTGTTTGCGGCGGCGTTCGATGATGTGCTTGTCCAGCCGCGGATCGTAGGACACGGGATAATTGCCGTTGTAGCAGGCCATGCAGAACGCCTCCGCCGGCTGGCCGGTGGCGGCCACCATGCCGGCCTGCGAAAGATAATGCAGCGAGTCGGCGTTGAGATATTTGCGGATCTCGTCCACGGTGTTGTTCGCGGCCATGAGCTTGCTGCGGTCGGGGAAATCTATTCCATAGACGCACGGGTTCATGTGCGGCGGGCAACTGACGGCGACGTGGACTTCGCGCGCGCCGGCCTCCTTGAGTGTCTTCACGCGCGACCGGCATGTCGTCCCGCGCACGATGGAGTCGTCCACGATGATGACCCGCATGTCCTTCACGAGCGACTCGATGAGGTTGAGCTTCACGCGGACATTGAAGTCACGGATGAGCTGCGTGGGCTGGAGAAAACTGCGGCCGACGTAGTGGTTGCGAATGAACGCCATTTCGTAGGGAATGCCGGACTCCTCGGCGTAGCCCATCGCGGCACAGACGCCGCTGTCCGGCACGGGAATCACGAGGTCGGCCTTCACGCCGTGTTCGCGCGCGAGCTGGCGGCCCATGTCCTTGCGGACTTCGTAGACGCTGTGGCCGTTAATGACACTGTCGGGCCGCGCAAAATAGACGTATTCAAAAATGCAGAACGCGCGTTTGTGCTGTTCGGGAAAAGCCTGGATGCTGGTCAGGCCTTTGTCATTGATGATGACAATTTCGCCGGGCGCGACGTCGCGGACGAATTGCGCGTGAATCAGATCAAACGCGGTCGTCTCGCTGGAAAGCACCCAGCCGCCGTTCGTGGTGCGGCCGATGGACAGCGGACGGAAACCGTGCGGATCGCGGGCACCGATCAATTCCTTCTCCGTCATTATGACCAATGAAAACGCACCTTCGATGCGGCGCAGCGTGTGGACGAGCGAGTTGGCGACGCCGCCCATTTCCGGCTGCGCGAGCATCATGATGATGATCTCGCTGTCCACCGTGGTCTGAAAAACGAGGCCGCGGCTTTCGAGTTCGTCGCGGAGCTGGGCGGCGTTGGTCAGATTGCCGTTGTGGGCGACGGCGATCTGGCCGCGCGCGCAATCCACCGTGAGCGGCTGGGCGTTGCGGAGGCTGGACGTGCCGGTGGTCGAATAACGCGTGTGGCCGATGGCCATTTCGCCGACCAGGTCGTGCAAAATTCTTGGGTCGTTGAAAATCTGCGGCACCAGGCCCATGCCGTGGTGCTTGTAAAATTTCCCTTCGTAGCAACTGACAATGCCGGCGCTCTCCTGGCCGCGATGTTGCAGGGCGTAAAGTCCGAAGTAGGCGAGCTCGGCGGCGTTCGGATGGCCAAAAATGCCGAAAACCCCGCAATAATGCTTAGGATAATTTTGTGGTTCGTTGTGCATCGCGCGCCGCTGAAATTAAGCAGAGAAAAGCGTTTGGTGCAAGCCGGAATGAAATCTTGGCAAGAAACTAATTTGTCGGCGGTAACTTGCGTGCCAATCCTTTTGCCGCCACCAACAATAAAATAAATCCAATAACGAATGTGGAAATCCCCAGCCAGCTTACAACTTGCGGAAGATACTGCATCGCTAAACTAAAATTCCGATTTCAAAACTCATAAACACACGCCCGGCAATGAACATCCAGACTTCCCACGCCGTGAGGTTTTGAACTTTTTTGTGATTCCAATTTAAGAAACACATTTCATTTTTGGGTTGAGGTTAAAAACGGCTTCAATTTTTCCACCAGTTCCGCCGGCAGGCGTTTCGGTTTTTCATCGCGGCCGGTGCAACAGTGGCAGGTTTCGGCTTCGAGAATGAGCTTTCCCGCCTGGTTCAAAATGCGATGGCCGAAGTTCAGCCGCACGCGCTCGACGCGCGTCAGCCGGACTTCAATCGTCAGCAAATCATCGTAGCGCGCGGGCAATTTGTAGCGCACCCGCGCCTCGATGATGGGGAAAATATAGTCGGCATCCTGCAATTCCAAAACCGGCTGGCCGAGCGAGCGCATGAATTCGCCGCGCGCGGCTTCGAGCAGATCAAGGTAGCGCGAATGGTAAACGTGGTCGCCGAGAGTGCACTCGGCATAAGTGACGCGGTGCGGGCAGCGGAACAGTTCGGCCATGCGCGCAGCGTAAAGGCGCGGCCGGAAAGTTCAACGCTGAAAATCCGGTTGCGCCCGGATTCCGACCGTCATCCTGCCCGGCATTTTTTGGTCGTGGCGATGGCAATTTAGAGCAGGATGACGAATTAAAAACCCAGTTGCGCGATTTGGTTTTACGGTTATGTTGGCTGCATGAATTGGCAGCAGTTTCTTCCGTTGATCATTGTGTTGGTTGCCGTGGTGCTTTTTGTATGGCGCAGCTCGGGCAAGAAATCCGGCGGCGGCTGCAAGTGCGGTTGTTCGCATGAGCCGGAATCCGCAGCGAAGAAAGAGAACGTCGTGCGCTGAACCGTTCAACCACCAGAAGACAAATTCAAGCCATGGCCGTCACCAAAGTCAGTTCCACGGTTCATTTTGTTTCCCGCAATTCCGCGATGGGCGGCGCGGGCGAGACCGCCACCGGGCGCTGGACGCCGCACACGGATGTCTATGTCAGCGAGAGCGGCCTGGTCATCAAGGTCGAGCTGGCCGGCATGAAAAGCGACAGCCTCGAAATCATCGTCGAGGGCCAGCGCCTGCGCATCACCGGCGTCCGGCCGGATTGCTGCCGCGCGCCGCATTGCAGTTTTCTGGTGATGGAGATCAGCTATGGGCCGTTTGAAACGGTGCTGGACTTGCCGGCGGGGTATGATCTGGCGCGGGCCAAGGCGATGTATGTGAACGGGTTTCTGCGCATTGACGTGCCGCCCGCGCATTCGTCGCAGATCAAGACGACCAAAGTCCCCATTTCTGACGGAGTGTGACCGCGCATGAATTTCCGGGCGCGGCGGAATATAACTGGCAGTTGACACGACGATGAATTCAAAAGAAACACCGCCGGAAAGCGAATTTGTCAGCATCCTCGGCACGGGTGAAAAATCCGAGGTGCCCTCCCGTTTTTCTTCTCGCTCGCTGCCGGAGGCGCTGCCGATTCTGGGCCTGTCCGACATTGTGATTTTTCCCGGCGCCGTCGTGCCGCTGCTCGTCGAAACCGGCCCCAGCCTCAAGCTCGTTGACGATCTCGTCGCCGGCGACCGTTTGCTCGGCGCCGTGCTGCAGCGCAATTCCGAGGTCGCGGAACCCGGCCCGGAAGATTTGCACAGCGTCGGTTGCGTCTCGCGCCTGACGAAGATGGTGAAATTTCCCGACGGCACCGTGCGCGTGCTGGTCGAAGGCTTGTGGCGCATCCGCATCAAAGAGTTTTCCCCGGCCGCGCCGTATCTGCGCGCCAGCTACGAACTGCTGCGCGACGAAACCGAGGACACCGTCGAGCTGCAGGCCATGCTCCGAAACGCGCACAAGCAATTTGAGGAAATCGCGAAAATGTCCACCGCGCTGACCGACCAGGTCAAAATCGCCGCGTTGAACACCGAGCACCCCGGCCCCTTCGCCGACCTCATCGCCGCGAACCTGAACCTGCCGCTCACCGACCGCCAGAAACTGCTCGAAATGGTTTCCGTCCGCGAACGGCTGCAGACGCTCCTGCCGTTGCTCAACCGCGAGCAGGAAGTGCTGACGCTGAGTTCAAAAATCCAGAGCGACGTCGCCGGCTCCATCGCCAAGACCCAGCGCGATTTTTTCCTGCGCGAACAACTGCGCGCCATCCATCGCGAACTCGGCGACAGCGAGACCAACAGCGGAGAAATCAAGTCGCTCCGCGAAAAAATCGAGCAGACGCCGATGCCCGCCGAGGCGCGCAAGGCCGCCGAGCAGGAGCTGGAACGCCTTCAGCAGACGCCGCCCGCCGCCGCCGAATACGGCGTCGCGCGAAATTACCTCGACTGGATTTTGAGCCTGCCGTGGGAAAAAGCCACCGAGGACAAGCTGGATTTGAAGGCGGCGGAAAAAATACTCAATCAGCAGCATTTCGGCCTCGAAAAAATCAAGGACCGCCTGCTGGAATTTCTCGCCGTGCTCAAGCGCCGCAAGCAGATCAAAGGCCCGATCCTCTGCCTCGTCGGCCCGCCGGGCGTCGGCAAAACTTCGCTGGGCAAAAGTGTCGCCGACTCGCTGGGCCGAAAGTTTGCGCGCATCTCGCTCGGCGGCATGCGCGACGAGGCGGAGATTCGCGGCCACCGCCGCACTTACGTCGGCGCGATGCCCGGACGAATCATTCAAACTTTACGCCGGATTGAAAGCTGCAACCCGGTGATCCTGCTCGACGAACTCGACAAGGTCGGCGCGGATTTTCGCGGCGACCCGGCGTCGGCGCTGCTCGAAGTTTTGGATCCTGCGCAGAACCACACGTTTACGGATCACTACCTGGATTTGCCGTTCGATTTGTCGCGCGTGCTCTTCATCGCCACCGCGAACTGGATGGAGCCGATTCATCCCGCGCTGCGCGACCGGCTGGAAGTCATCGAATTGCCCAGCTACACCGAGTCGGAAAAATTGCAGATCGCCAGACGGTTTCTCGTGCCGCGCCAGCTTGAGGAACATGGCCTGACGAAGAGCGACGTGAAATTTTCAGACGCCGCGCTGCGCGAACTCATCCGCGAATACACGCGCGAAGCCGGCGTGCGCCAGCTCGAGCGCGAGATTGCCGCGCTCACCCGCAAGGCCACGCGCAAGATCATTTCCGGGGACGGCGCGGCGGGAACCATCAAGCTCGACGCGGCAAATCTGGAAAGCTACCTCGGCCACGCGCCGTTCATCGCCGAAAGCGCGGAGAAAATCACCGAGATCGGCATCGCCACCGGCCTGGCGTGGACGCCCGTCGGCGGCGACATTCTGTTCATCGAATCCACGCGGATGCGCGGGCGCGGCGGGCTGCTGCTGACCGGCTCGCTCGGCGAGGTGATGAAGGAAAGCGCGCAGACCGCCGTGAGCTATCTCCGCAGCCAGGCGAAAAAATTGGATCTCGATTTTGACGACTACGGCAAGCACGACCTGCACATCCACGTTCCCGCCGGCGCGACGCCGAAGGACGGGCCGAGCGCGGGCGTGGCGATTGTCGCGTCGCTGGCGTCGCTGTTAAGCAAGCGGTGCGTGCGTTCGGACACGGCGATGACCGGCGAAATCAGCCTGCGCGGGCGCGTGCTGCGCGTCGGCGGCATCAAGGAAAAAGTGCTGGCCGCAGCGCGTTTCGGTTTGAAGCAGGTAATTTTGCCGGAAGGCAACAAATCCGACTGGCTGGACGCGCCGGCGGAGGTGCGCGCGAAATTAAAGGTGCATTTCGTGAAGCAGATTTCCGAGGTGCTGCCCCTGGCGCTGGTGGCGAAATGAAATTGTTTCTTGCCATCCTCGGATTAGCGATTTTTTTCCCCTTCGCCGCGAAAGCGGAAACGACTAATGCCTTGCTCGATGCGGAAATCCAAGGCGGCGCGCTGGCACAGAAGATTTTGGAACAGCAGCCAGCAGAGAATTTCACTAATTCCGGGGTTTTGAAAATTCACGATGCGAAAGGCAAAATCTCGGAAGTTCCAGTAGTGTTTGAAACCGTAGTAAAACCAATGAGCTGGTTGAATACTTACGAGGCCGATTTGTCGGAGGAAAGCAGTCAGGGTTGGACAAACTGCGGCGAGAGTCTAACAATTGAACATTCAATGTGGCTTTCAAACCATTATGAAATAAGGGACTGGTCAGCGCACGGAATTAGATCTAACGGCGTAGCGGTGGTGTATTTTGATTTTGATCCTAAAACAAAGCTTATCAAATCAAGCTCGCCGCTTTCATCCAAGACATTGGCTTTGACTGACAGCAATCTTTTCACATCGTTCGCCGGTTCCGATTTCTATTATGCCGACCTCGGCTTGGAATTTTTTCATTGGCCGCGGCAGAAGGTTTTGAAAAAGGAATTCCACCGCCAGTGCGCCTGCACGGTTTTGGAAAGCACCAATCCGAATCCGACCAACGGCTACTCGCGCGTGGTTTCGTGGATTGACAACGATTCGCTCGGCATCGTCGAGGCCTACGCCTACGACGCGAACGGCAAAAAGTTGAAGAATTTCTACCCGAAAGACTTCAAGAAGGTGAACGGCCAGTATCAGGTGCAAACCATAATCATGGAAAATCTCCAGACCGGCTCAAAGACGCGGCTGGAGTTCGATTTGAAGCCATGACCGGGTGAAGCCGTGACCGGGTGCCGGCCAGGAAAAACCTTGTCACACCATCGTTCCACCCGTTTTCCGCGCCCAAACCAGGTTTTCAGCCAATAAATCGCAAACCAGGTTAAAACGACGGTTTTCCTGTCCCGGTGGCGCGCTCCCGGCCTGAAACGACCGTCGTTTTACCCAGATACGGCGCTGGCCGGGGAAAATCGGACGGTTCGTTTTTTTGGGTGGCCCAAGAGCTTCCACCGACCAATGAACAACTCCTTCTGCCCGCGCTTGACTTAACTTTGCCGCCGCCTCACGCTGCCGGTCTTCGGCTATGAATGTGAATTTTATGGGGAAACTGTTTGCGGCTGGCACCCTGCTTTTGCTGGCGGCCCGGATGTTGGCGGCGGACACCAATGCGCCGTCCGCGCTCACCCGCGACGAGATGGCGGATAATTTTCTGCAAATTCAGGCGCAGCTTCATGCCGCGCAACTGGCCCTCGAGCAAAATCAGCAGATCGCCGCAGACGCGGCCCAAAGCAACGCGAACGTGCTGGCAGAACGGCTGCAATCGCTGGAGCAGTCGGTCGTCCGGCAGCGCGCGGGCGCCGCCGCCGCCGCGCGCCAGACCCAGCGCTTGACACTGTTGATGGCGGGCGGGTTCGGGCTGGCCGGACTGGGCATCCTGCTGTTGATGGTTTATTTCCAGTGGCGTGCGTTCACGCAGCTCGTGCAGGTTTCACAAACACAGCCTGCGGCGATTGCCAATGCCGGCGCCGTCCACCAGCTCGCCGCGCCGGGACGCGCGACGGTGGAAACTTCCACTGCGCAACTGCTCAACGTCGTCAGCCGGCTGGAACAGCGCATCAACGAACTGGAAGGCGGGCAAAAAATGCTGCCGGAAACCGCCCAGGCCAGACGACCGGATTTATTGGCGGCAGGGCAGCAGCAGCTTGATGCCAATGCGCCGCAAAAGGCGCTGGAATGGTTTGACCAGTTTTTGTCCGCTCATCCCGACCACGCCGGAGCGTTCGTGAAACGCGCAGAGGCGCTGGAGAAACTTGGCCGCGAAAACGAGGCGCTGGCGGATTACGACCGCGCGATTGCGGCGGACCCCACGCAGGCCGGCGCTTATCTGCACAAAGGTAGCCTGCTGAACCGGCTGAAGCGCAATGACGAGGCGCTGAATTGCTACGAGCAGGCGTTGCGGGCGCAGGACAAAAAAGCCGGGGCGAAGGTCAGTTGAAATTGATCCGGCTCCCGGCGCGCTCGGTTTCAATCTGTTCGCGCAACAAATCAATTTTCAGCTTCAGCAGCTCGCGGTTTTCCTTCGACTGTTCGCCGAGCTCCTTTTCCAGCTCGGCAATGCGCTGCTCGTAGGCGCGGAGGCGTTCGAGCAGCGGCGTCTGGACGGCTTCGAGGCGGCGGGCGAGTTCGGTGAGTTCGGCGGCGGCGGCCTGCTGGGCGGCGAGCAGTTCGCGGCGCTGGGCGGCGAGTTCCTGCACCACGGCGTCCTTGAGCGCGTCCACGAGCTGCGGCGCGAGGCTGGACTGGACGGAGTTCAACAGCGCGTTGACGCTGGGCGGCGGCAGCGGCTGGGTTTTGCCGAGGAGCACTTTTGCAAGGATGCGGTTGGCTTCCGCCGTGCCATCGCGCCGGCAGGCGGGACAGGCGACGGGCACGGGCATCCGGCCTTCAAACGGGTGGACTTCAAAGGCGTATTTCTGCCCGCAGGCGCAGAAGATTTTTATGGGAATCGGCGACGGGTTCACCAGAGAAAAGACTTTTGTTCGCCGAGCATCCGTCCGCCGTTCCACAGCGTGACACGCCAGGCGACGACCGCGCCAAAATTTTTATAGTCCTCGCCGGCGAACGGAATCTCGGTCCATTTGCGGAAAGTCCCTGGCACGGCATCCACTTCCAGCGTCTTCAGTTTCGGCACGCTGTTGTTTCCGACGCCGCGCAGCTCCAGCGCGATTTTTATGTTTTCGTCCGGCGACTTCACGGCTTTCCACAACACGTCGAAGCGGATGGCGGAAACTTCGTTGGTATGTTCGCGCAGATACGCCTGGTAGGCGTCGCGGTCGAAAAGGCTGGGCGATTTGGCGTCGCGGCCCTGCCGGTCGAGGAAGAACGGCAGCACCTTCACGATCCTGCCCGTGACGGCGTCAGCGGCAGGCGCGGCGACGACCAGGCCGAACGAGACGAGAAAAATCAGCAGTGCGCGCATGGCAAAACGATAGCGGGCGAGGACTTGAATTCAACTTATTTCGAGCGGTAGAAGCTGAAGACCTGCACGTTCGGGCCGTTGCGGAAGACGACGGCCGTGTATTCGTGGGACAGTTGGCCGATGGTCGCCGTGGCGTGGACTTCGTAGGTGCTGCCTTGGACGCTGGTGTAGTTCTGGATTTGCCCGATGGCCGCCGGGTTGATGCCGGCGGCGGTGAGCAACTGGCCGACATTGCGGATGGGCGGGTCGGAATCGCGCGCGGTTTCGATGGCTTGTGCGGCGGCGGTGTCAATGCCGGGAATCAACTGCAGCACATTGTCGTCCGCCGTGAGGATGTTGATCTTGCCGGAGGAAAAGGGCGTGAACACATCGCGCAAACCGAAGGCATAATTCGGCTCCTGTCCGGGCGCGTGGCCAAAGCCGAGCTGATGTTCGGGGAACGGCGTGTTGGACGGCGTGGAAGATCCGCCGTAAAACATGTCATGCGTGACACCTTTGATCAAGGTGAGTTCATCCAGGCTGTCAATCGGCGCATTTTTGGCGTTATACGACGGCACAAGACCGAGATAATAATCGCTCTCCGCGCCCGCCGGCCGCGTGTTGTCGTCCGGGTCAATCCAGTCCAGAATCGAATCGGACACGACGGAAATGGCGTTGGCGTCCGCGCCCATCGCGGTGAGCGTCTGCTGGAGCAGGGTGCTGTCGGCGGTGTTGATGTTGATCTTGCTTTCAAGCTCGTTCAAGGTCAGCGAAACGGTGCCCTCGCCGATCTGAAAATTGGCGAGTGATTCACCCGCAAGCGGGCCGTTGGTCTCCGGCCCCTCGCCGGGGCCGCCGGCCCAGTATTGCTGCTTGGAACTGAACGGCTGGTTGCCTTCCAGCGCCAGCCACCAGCATGCGCGGTCCACGCCGCCGCGCCCGATCCAGTAAAACTGCTCGTCGTTGTTGGTGTTCGCGGCCAGCCGGGTTTCAATCTTCATCGCATAGGCGAACGCGCCGGCCAGCAGCGTCAGCACCGTGACCGCCACCAGCGCGATGATGACGGCAAAGCCCCGTTTTTTTCTGGCCGCAAAAAATTTCATCGCTTCACCCCCGGCAAAATTGGTGGCGGTTGCAAACCAGGATTCCCGCCCGGTCTGCCGATGCCGCGTTGCACCATCACCGGCATCATCTGCGACGGCACGGTGTAAATGCGGGTGGCGGCGAATTCCGGCGTGCCGCCGCCGGCAACGCTGGCGCCGAGCACCAGATGCACCCGCAGCATCTGGGGAATGGTGTTGGTCATCGTATCATCCCAATCCGTGTTCCAGTCCGCGTTGTTCAATTGGTTGGTGCCCCACCATTCGATGGTGAATTCCTTGACGTTCCGCGCCAGCACGAGCGGATATTTCTCTTCATCCTGATCCAGGTCCATCAGGATGGGATTCTGTTGCAGAACCAGGTCTTTTTCGCCATTGGCGCCGGCCGCCAGCGAGAATGTGACACGCCGCGAGCTGGCATCGCGGCCGCCGGCGGCTCCGACAAATTTTCCATTGCGCGCATAAGTCTCCGGCAGGCGCGCGACGAAGCTCAAGAACGGCGCGTCGCCATTGGCCAGTTTGAACCAGTAATATTGTTGCGACGCCTGAAACGACTCGACGCCCATCAGCGCGTCGCCGATGGCACGCAGCACGACCCGCTGGCGTTGCGCCTGCGCGGCGGCGTCGTGCCCGACCTGCGAGGCCCGCACGACCAGCGCCCACGTCGCATAAATCGCCGCGATGACCATGCTGAAAACCATCATGGCCACCATGATTTCGACCAGGGTAAAGCCATGCCGTCGGCGGGATGTTGGCTGGGGCTTCATCGTCCGGTAATTCCAATGCCGCCGTCGAGGCTGCCGGGCGGCGACTGCGGTTTGTAAAGGACCGTGCTCAGGTGCGAAATGATTTCGCGTCCGCCGTTGGCCGGCTGGATGACGCACTCAACGTCGTATAAATGGTTTGACGCGACCTCCACGATGACCGCCGTCCAGTTGTAATCGCGATAATCTTTGCCGAGCAGTTCCGGGTCGCCGAGGCTGCCGCGGTAAGTGCCTTCAATCAGGCTGTTGGTGGCGGCGTAACGCGCCAGCACCGGGCTGGCATCCACGGTCGGGCGCTGCAACCGGCGCACGTTGGCGAGCGAGGTGGAGATCAGGTCGAGAATGGCGAACGAGGCCATAAAGAAAATGGCGATGGCAATCATCACTTCGAGCAATGAAAACGCACGGCGTCCGGCCTGGGAAATCTTTGCGTTCATTGGTCCACGTCCGAAACGACCGGCATGCCCGTCGCATATTCCAGGGTGATTTTTTGCGACCTGCCTTTGGCGATCAAAACGATGACGGCCTCGTCACAAGTGCCGTCGGCATTGAAAAAAATCTTGGCCCAGTCCGACTGGACGTAGTCCTGCCGGAAAATGTCCAGCATGCCAAACTCGACCCCGTCCGGCAGCGTCGCCACCATCGTCTTGCCGGAATGGGCGTTCACGACTGTGCCGGAATCACCGGCGGGGGAGCCTTCCACCCCGAACCGGCGGTCGCGCGGATAAAACACCGCCGCCACTTTCTGGTTGGTGAGGATGGCCTTTTCCCGCGCCGAAAAAAACACGTCCTGCACGTCGCTCACGGCTTTTCTCATGCCTTCCTTTTGCAGCGACTTGTTGATGGCCGGCATGCCCATGGCCGCCACCAGCCCGATGATGCCCACGACGATCATGATTTCAATCAGCGTGAACGCTCGGCGGAATTTCCGGCGGCGAATTTCCGGCGGCGAATGTCTTGTTCCAGCCGCCATTTGAAATCTGAAATCTGGAATTTGAAATTTCATCAGTGGATGGACGCGATCATGCGGAACAACGGCAGGAAAATGCTCAACAGCAGAAAGCCCACGACGATGGCCATGACGATGATCAGCACCGGCCCGATCAAATCGCTCATCACGCGCAGCGCGATCTGCAGCTCGTTTTCGTAGGTGTCGGCGATGTTGTTCAGCGCGCCAGGCACGTCGCCCGTCTCCTCGCCGATGCGCACGAGGTCAATCATCAGTTGCGGGAACAGCTTGCTCTGCGCCAGCGGCTGCGCGAGCGTCTTGCCGTCCGTCACCGCCTCGCGCGTTTTGGCGATGGCCTCGCGGATGAGCTTGTTGGACAGGACCTGCTCGGTGATTTTCAGCGCGGTCAGGACCGGCACGCCGTTTTGCAGCAGCGTGCCGAGCGTGCGCGCAAACTGCCCGAACAGGTTGATTTGAATCACCCGGCCGAAAATCGGCAGTTTCATGCGCCATTCGTCCAGCTTGCGCCCGCCCGCCTCGCTGGATTGAAAACGTTTGAACAGCACGATCGCCGCCAGCACCACCAGCCCCATCAGCCACCAATACGAGGTGAAAATCTTGCTGACGCCGATCAGAATCCGTGTCGGCAACGGCAGCTCGATTTGAAAGCTGCTGAAAATCTCGATGAACTTCGGCATCATCACCGTCATGAAAAAGGCCACGAGCAAAATGCCCACGCCGATGACCATCACCGGATAAATCATCGCCGATTTGAACTTGGCCTGCACCTCCGCGAACGTCTGAAAATGCGTGGCCATGCGCCGCAGCACCGGCACCAGCGCGCCGCTCTGCTCGCCCGCCCGGACCATGTTCACATACAAGTCGGTGAAGATCGCCGGCTGCCGCGACATCGCGTCCGACAGCGCCCGGCCTTCCGTCACCTCCTGCTTCAATTCCCGGCTGACCCCGGCGGGAATGCCTTTCGTCTCCAGATGCGTCATGCTGTTCAGCGCGACCGTCAGCGGCATTCCGGAATTTAACAGGTTTGCGAGTTGCGTCGTGAACGTCGCCAGCTCCTGTAGTTTTGGTTTTCGTTTCCGCGCCAGTTGCGCCTGCAGGCTCGGCGGCAAAAAAGACGTGAGGTTCACGCCTTTCTCCCTGGTCTTGCTGCCGTCCACCGCGTCCGCTTTCGCGTCGGCCACGGCGATGGGAAACAGTCCGGAGCGCTGGATTTGCATCAGCGCGGCGCTGCGGTCGGCCACCTCAAGAATGCCCTCGACGAGTTCGCCGGAGCGTTTGCGGGCCTTGTATGAAAACTGCGGCATAAAGTCCTTGATTCAAAACCGGTCGGCGGCGAAAGTTTCCAAACAAAACCCCGTGGCAATAAATGATCGTTTGCTCCAGCGGATTTCATCATCAATCAACGCTTCGGCCGCCCCGTTTTTCAACAAGCCGCCGCGCCGTCGTGCCCCATCCCCTTGCCGCCGCGCGGCCAAGTTGACCGTGCGACCCATTTCAAGATCATGGTTGCGGCTAAAACTGCTTTCCATGCCGTGCTTTATTTGGCGCTGGCTAAAACTTGAGAACTCCGGTAATAATTTGCCCATCACAGATTCAGCCAAGCAACGATCGAGTTTCTTGCGCCGTCTGCCGGGCTGAAATATTAAAAACTGAATTCAAATAAAAGTCATTCACATGAAAATTCAACTCGCACAGTTCGTCGCCGCGCTTTGCTTCGCGGGTCTCACCGCCGCCGCCACGCCCATTCCTGACACCTGCCTGACCGGCGGCATCGCCATCGGCTGCCAGGCGTGGACGTTCAATCAATACTCCGTGATGGAGGCGATTGACAAAACAGCGGCCGCCGGCGGCAAGGTCATCGAATTTTATCCCGGCCAGAAATTCAGCCCGGACAAGCCCGACCTGAAATTTGACCACAACGCCACCGACGAAATGATCGCCGCCGTCAAGGCGCGGCTCGCCGAGCGCGGCATCCGCGCCGTCAATTACGGTGTGGTGGACATTCCCAAGGACGAGGCCGGCGCGCGGAAGGTTTTTGAGTTCGCCAAAAAGTTCGCGCTTTACGGCATCACCACCGAGTCCGTGGACGCGATGGACACCATCGAAAAGCTCGTCAAGGAATACGACATCCGCGTCGGGTTCCACGATCATCCGCGCCAGCCCAACAATCCCGGCTATAAAATGTGGGATCCGAATTACCTTTTGAGCGTCGTCAAGGATCGTGACGCACGCATCGGCTCCTGCGCGGATGTCGGCCACTGGATCCGCTCCGGCCTGGATCCGATTGACTGCCTGAAAATTCTTCAGGGCCGCATCATCAGCGTCCACCTGAAAGACCTCAACGAAAAATCCCCGGACGCCCATGACGTGCCGTATGGCACCGGCGTCTCCAACATTCCCGGAATTCTCGATGAATTGAAGCGCCAGAACTTCGTCGGCAACGCCTCCATCGAATACGAATACAACTGGAAGGACAACGTCATTGACGCGGCCCAGTGCATTGGCTTCGTGCGCGGCTACGGCGCGCGGCCATGAGGATGGTTGGGCCGGGCCCGAGGCCGGCTTAGATTGCGGCCAGCGAGATTTTGCGGCGACCACTCTGCAAGCGCGCAATGATCGCGTCGAAAAGATCGAAAATCTGTGACGGGTGGTGAATAGCCGGTGACTGGAGACCATGCCGCCCGTCACCTGAAATTTCTTTGCGTTTTTGCCTCTTTGCAGGAAATTCTCCGTGTGCAAAAGCTTGGCAAAAATCACGGCGGCTACCGCGGCGAGACGATTGACATCCGCGCCGTGCTGCGCGAGGCGGAATCCGCCGCGCCGCAGCACGGCTGGACTTCGGAAGTTTTTCACGAGACGGCAGATTTCAAATGGCTTGCGCTGCACCGTCCAACACTTTCAATCCCCAGTCCGCAGTCCTCAATCCGCATTTACATCTCCGCCGGCATCCACGGGGACGAACCGGCGGGTCCGCTCGCGGCGCTCAAACTGATCCAGGAAAATCGCTGGCCCGAAAACGTGGAACTCTGGTTGCTGCCCTGCTTGAATCCGGCCGGGTTTACGTTGAACCGCCGCGAAAATTTAGAGGGCATTGATCTGAACCGCGATTATCGGAACTCAAAAGCCGCTGAGTCCCGCGCACACATCGCCTGGCTGGAATGGAAGCCGCAATTTGATTTGTATCTCTGCCTGCACGAAGACTGGGAATCGCACGGTTTTTATCTTTACGAACAAAACCCGGACCACCAGCCTTCGCAGGCGGAGAAAATGATTGCGGCGGTGAAGCTCGTTTGTCCCGTTGACAGCTCTGAAAACATCGAAGGGCGTCCGGCACATGGCGGCATCATCCGCCCGGACATTTCGCCGCCGGAGCGGCCCGACTGGCCGGAGGCGTTTTACCTTGTCAGCCATAAATCGCGGCAGGGCTGCACGCTCGAAGCCCCGTCGGATTTTCCGCTCGCCATCCGCATCAACGCGCTCGTCGCGGCGGTGAACGCGGCGATGGATTCATTGAACCGCTAAATTGAGAGCAGTCGCACCGGTTCCGCGCAAAGCCGATTCAACAATTCATGATTTAACGGTTTAACAATCCGGCGATCGTGTCTAACCTGTTGCGTTCATTTGAACTCATGAGCAAGCCGGCTAAATCGCAGTGGGACTTCGGCGAACTGTTTCCGGCGGAACAGGCCCGCAAGGTGCTGTCCGTCTGGGAACTCACGGCGGACATCAGGCGACTGCTGGAAAAGCAGGTCGGCTCCGTCTGGGTTGGCGGCGAGATCACGAACCTCCGCGCGCAAAGCTCCGGCCACATTTATTTCACGCTCAAGGATGCCGCGGCGCAATTGAGCTGCGTGCTGTTTCGCGGCACGGCGGCGGCGCAGCGCAACCTGCTCGCGGACGGACAAAAAGTCCTGGTGCAAGGCGACGTGACGGTTTATGAAGCGCGCGGACAATACCAGCTCATCGTCCGCGAGGTCGAATTGCAGGGCGTCGGCGCATTGCAGGTCGCGTTTGAAACACTGAAGCAAAAGCTCGCGGCGGAAGGCTTGTTTGCGCCGGCACGGAAACGTCCTCTGCCCCGCTATCCGCAGCGCATCGGCCTCGTGACTTCGCCGACGGGCGCGGCCATCCGCGACGTGCTGCATGCGGTTCAACGCCGGAATCCCGGTTTGGAAATCATCCTCGCTCCGTGCCGCGTGCAAGGCGACGGCGCGGCGAAGGAAATTGCGGACGCCATCCGAATGCTCAACGAATTCAAGGTTGGAGTTCAAGCTTCAGCTGGTTCGGGTGAGGAAGAAAAGCGCGGCACGCCGAAGCTTGAACTCCAATCCGGGCTTGATCTGATTCTTGTCACGCGCGGCGGCGGGTCGTTGGAAGATCTGTGGGCGTTCAACGAGGAAGCGGTGGCGCGGGCGATTTTTGATTCAGCCATCCCCATCGTATCGGCGGTCGGCCACGAAATTGATTTCACCATCGCGGATTTTGTGGCGGATGTGCGCGCGGCAACCCCGAGCGCGGCGGCGGAGATCATCACGGAAAGCGTCTTTGCCAGCCGCGAATTTGTCAGCGACGCGCCAGCTTTTTTGCAACGCGCGGCGCGGCGCGGCCTGGCGTCCGCAGCGGAAGATTTTTCGCAGCTCGGCGGACGGCTGGCGCGTTTGCATCCGCGCCGGAAACTGGACGAATCGTTTCAGCGGCTGGATGATTTGCAGTCTGGCTTGTCGCGCGGGCTGAAATCGGCGGTGCGCTCGCGGACGCTGGTTTTGGAGAACCTGGCGGGCAGATTTCTGCGCGCCAAGCCGTTGTTGGTCATGAAAGCGCGGCGCGAGACCTTGCGGCAACTGGAAAAACGGCTGAACTTGCTCGGTCCGGAGCAGGTTTTGGCGCGCGGCTATTCGATCACGACGGACGCGGCGACGGGCCGGGTTTTGCGCGATGCGAAAAAGGTCAGAGCCGGGCAGAAATTGAAAACGCGGCTGGCAAAGGGTGAAGTCTCAAGCTTGGCGGAGGGGTGAGCGTTGCTGCCGCGCCAAAGACAAATCTGTCAGCAAACTACTGAAGTTATGAAAACGATCCTCAATTTGATTGTAATTTTAGCCGGCACCATTTTATCAGGCTGTGCCACGGGCAACGGGCTTGTTCTTGACACGGTGGGGCCGCCAATCTCTCAACCCTCTCAACCGACGATGACAACTTCAACTCCAACCAATGGCACCCTGACAGTTTATTCCGCCTTCAGGCGAAACGCTGATTTTAACGCGCGCGACCCGCGTCGTCCGGAGTATTCCGACTATGAACTATTTTCGACGACTGGCAAGCTGCTCCAAAGGGTTCACAATAATTCAGGAACCGTTTTTCAGGACGCGGTATCTCTGGAGCTTCCGCCAGGAAAATATAATGTCCATGCGCGGGCCAATGGTTATGGGTTCGTGACGGTTCCGGTGATCGTTGAAGCACAGCGGAAAACTATCTTGCACCTCGAAGGCGGCGGTTTCTGGCCGGACGAATCGGTTTTCAACCAAACCAACGCGGTGCGTTTGCCGGATGGCTTGGTTATTGGCTGGAAAGCCGCGCCCGATTTGTAATCCAGAAAAAAGTCAAATTTGCCTTTTGCAGAACGCCGGCCATTGGGATTGCCAGGTTGCATCTTCTTGGAGAACAGCGGCCAAACTTTTTCACGCGCCCGGTTGCCAGCAATGCCTGCGGGAAAAATCCGTGCCGCACACGGCGGTCCGAAGAACGCGCCAGACTGGCCGTGGTGCGCGCAAACCGCCGGGCGACACCTTAAAATGGTTTTCATGCCGGCAGAATCCAAATAGATTTGAAGCATGAAAATCAAAGCCCGCCTGCTAAACTTGATCGCCATGTCAACCCTGGCTGCCGCCGGAATCATGCCGGCATGGTCGCAAGAAAATCCGCCCGGTGAATTTGCCGGCCAGACGGACATCGGTTCGCCCAAACTTTCCGGCGCGGGCAGCTACGATGCCGCAGATCAGGCCTACACCATCTCTGGCGCAGGAACCAACATGTGGTTCACCAGCGATCAATGCCACTTCGTCTGGAAGCGGCTGAAGGGCGATTTTATTCTCCGCACGCGAATGGAATTCACCGGCAAAGGCGCGGTGGAACATCGCAAGGCCGGCTGGCTCGTGCGCCCGAGTCTCGATGCGGACGCGCCGTATGCGGATTGTGCCGGGCATGGCAGCGGTCTGACTTCGTTGCAATTCCGGCGGGCCAAAGGGGCGAACACCGAGGAAATCACCCTGGCCATCACCAACGCCGACGTGCTCCAGTTTGAACGGAAGGGCAATGCCTGCATTTTTTCGGCGGCGCATTTTGGCGGGCCGTTTGTGAGCGCTCAACTCTCAGATTTGGATCTGGGCAATGACGTTTACGCCGGTTTGTTTGTTTGTTCGCACAACGGCGACGTGGTTGAAAAAGCCGTTTTCCGCGACGTGCGGCTGATCCGCCCGCCGAAGGAAGGATTTGTCCCGTATCGCGATTATCTCGGAAGCGTCCTGGAAATACTCGACGTTCACAGCGGCAAACTCGAAAAAATTTACGCTTCCGCACAGCCGTTTGAAGCACCGAATTGGACGAGGGATGGCAGCGCTTTGATCTACAACCTCAGCGGCCGTGCGGAAGGTTCGGGGCGTTTGTGCCGGTTTGAGCTTGCCACAAAAAATACATCGCTGCTCGAAACCGCGCCGGCCATCCGAAGCAACAATGACCATGTGCTGTCATTTGATGGAACGATGCTCGGCATCAGCGGCCAAAGTCCGGAGCGCGGCGGACAATCGAGCATTTTCACCTTGCCAGTTCAGGGCGGAATGGCGAAGCCGATCACCGCTTTGACGCCGTCGTATCTTCACGGCTGGTCGCCGGACGGAAAGTTTCTGGTCTTCACCGGCGGCCGGACCAACAAGTTTGACATTTACAAAATTCCCGCCGATGGCAGCGCGGCGGAAATCCGCCTGACCGACGCGCCCGGTTTGAATGACGGGCCGGAATACACGCCGGACGGAAAATATATTTACTTCAATTCCAGCCGCGCCGGTAAAATGCAAATCTGGCGGATGAAACCCGACGGCGCGGAACAGGAGCAGGTGACCGACGATGAATACAATAATTGGTTCCCGCACATCTCGCCGGACGGGAAATGGATCGTCATCATCAGCTTCCCGCCCGACATCAGTCCCACGGACCATCCCTACTACAAGCAATGTTATCTTCGCCTGCTGCCGTTGGCGGGTGGCCGGCCGAAAGTGATTGCTTACGTTTACGGCGGCCAGGGCACGATCAATGTCCCGTCCTGGTCGCCGGACAGCCGACGAATCGCATTTGTCAGCAACACGGGCATGGCAGACTGACGGCTGATAATGCGTTTGCAACCGGATTGAGGCTGAACGGGCTGGAAATTTTCGCGCGAATAATTTGTGTGACCGGCGAGGCAGAGCATCAAAAGCCCGCTCACGGGCGGACTTTGCGCTTTGAACTCGCGCCGTGGCCGAATATAAATGGCGCGTGCCATCACCGGTTCAATCCGCCATCAACGCCGCGACGCGCCTCTGCGCGGTCTATGGCTCGCCCGTCGCGCATTCCGCGTCGCCGGCGATGCACAACGCCGCGTTTGCCGCGCTCGGCCTGAACTGGCGCTACCTCGCGTTCGAGGTGGACCCGCAAAATCTCCGCGCCGCCATCGCCGGCGCGCAGGCGATGGGGTTTGCCGGGCTGAACCTGACCGTGCCGCACAAGCTGCTCGCCGTGGAGATGGTAGATGCGCTGGACGACTCCGCAAAACAATGGGGCGCGGTCAACACGATCAAGTTTCAACCGGAAGGCGCGGTTGGTTTCAACACCGATGCCGATGCGATCACACAATCGTTGCGCGAGGATTTAAAATTTGAACCGCGCGGCGCCAAAGTCTTGCTGCTTGGCGCCGGCGGCGCCGGGCGGACGGCGGCGTTGAAAATCGCCTCGGAACGTGTCGCCGAACTGTTCCTCGTCAACCGCACGCAAAGCAAGGCCGGGGAAATCGCCGGCGAAATCAAACGGCAGTTTCCCGCCGTGAACGTCGCCCTCGGCTATCCAAAAAACAACGTGGATCTGGTCTTGAACGCGACGTCCCTCGGCTTGAAGGCGGACGACGGCTTGCCGCTGGACGGGAAACAATTTTCATTGAAACAAACGCGCGCGGTTTACGACATGATTTATCGTCCGGCGGAAACGAAGCTGCTTGCCGCCGCGCGCGCCGCCGGCTGTCAGACCTCGAACGGCCTCGGCATGTTGCTGCACCAGGGCGCGAAGGCGTTTGAAATCTGGACCGGCCGGCCCGCGCCGCTCGCCGTGATGCGCCGCGCGCTGGAACAAAATGTTTATGGGAACAAATAGTCCAAAGCCCAACGTCCAACGTCCAACGTCTCCCGGCGCGCGGCGGGACCGGCTTCGGCTTTGGGCTTTGGACTTTAGGCTTCGGACTTAATTTTCATGCTCCATCCGATTTTCAATCCAGCCTATTGGGAGGCCGTGCCGTTCCATTTCTGGTCGCTCACGTTCTTTGCGTTTGGCGGCATCGTGGGCAGCTTCCTGAATGTTTGCATCTACCGGATGCCGCTGGAGTTGAGCATCGTCTCGCCGCCGTCGCACTGCCCGCATTGCAAATACTCGATCCCGTTCTACCTGAACATCCCGCTGGTGACGTGGCTGATGCTGCGCGGCCGGTGCAAAAACTGCGGCGCGCCGATTTCGCCGCGCTACTTCGTCGTGGAACTGCTGACCGGCCTGACGTTCCTGGCCTGCTGGCTGGCGTTCGGCGCGTCCTCGCCCGCGCTGGCGTTCGTCCATGCCATTTTTCTCGCCGGCCTCATCGTGGCGACGTTCATAGATTTTGAACATTTCATCATCCCCGACGAAATCACCCTCGGCGGCGCGGTGGCGGGCTTCGTGATTTCATTTTTGCTGCCGTCATTGCACAAGGTTCATTCCAACGGCCAGGGGATGGTGCAAAGCCTGATCGGCCTCGCGGTCGGCGCGGGCATCGTCTATGGCGTGCTGCGGCTGGGAAAATTGATGTTTGGCCGGCAGAAAATAAAACTGCCGCTGGACACCACCATTGTCTTTTCCGACATGGCGCTCTGTCTGCCGGACCGGGAAATTCCCTACGAAGAACTTTTTTACCGCAAGTCGGACACCATCATTCTCCAGGCGCGGACGCTGGAACTGGTGGATCGCGGCTACGCCAACGTCACCGTGCGGCTCTCGCCGTCGCGGCTGCGGATTGACGACGAGGAGATCAATCCCGACGACGTGGCGCATCTGGAAGCCGTGTGCTCGGAAATTACCGTGCCGCGCGAGGCGATGGGCCTGGGCGACGTGAAATTCATGGCGGCCATCGGTGCGTTCATCGGCTGGCAGGGCGTGGTGTTTTCGCTGATGGCCAGTTCGATGATCGGCGCGGCGGTGGGCGTGGTGCTGATTCTGGCCCGCAAACGCGAGTGGTCCTCGCGGATGCCCTACGGCCCGTATATCGCGCTGGCGGCGGCCCTCTGGATTTTCGGCGGGGAAAAACTGTTCCACGCGCTGTTTGCGATGTGAAAACAGGTCTTTGCGCGCACGGGAAATCGGTTGGAGATGCAAAAATTAACCGCGAAAGACATCAAATACGCGAAAAGTTTTTGGGAAATTCGTCCGTGTATTTCGCGTGGTTCGCGGTCAAGCTGCCTCGGCGCGCAGGGGAAAAGTGCGGACGTGATAGCTAAAAACATTATTTTATGAATGTTCAAGAATTTGTTTCTGAATCATTACGACAAATCAGCCTCGGCGTTCAAGAAGGCCGGAAAGAAAAAGGGATTCCAGTTTCTCCACGGGTATTTCACGAAAAACGATTGAACCGCCTCAAGGAAACTGTTTAGGTTGAACACAAGACACGTCAACATCTGGCTGGCCCAAGTCAAAATCAAATCACATGACTCAAATTGTCGGAATAATTTGTCACGACGGAATTGTCTTGGCTGCTGAAAGCCAAACGACAAAAGGGTCGTCAAAGCAACTTGATACAAATAAATTGCACCTTATCAAGTTTGAAAATGGACAGGCCATGGTAGCGGAATCGGGGTCAGCGTCATTGTCAGGCCGCGTGATTGAAATCTTCAAAAAGGAAGCAGCCGCTACAAAAATAATTGATGAATCCACGATTGCAAAGCTGTTGGAAAAGTCAGTAAGAGAAGTCAAAAACAGTTTGACAAGTCAGTATCCACAAAGCGTCTCCCCAAAAGAATGGCAGGATTATTTCTATGATCCCACAAATTGGTTTGAGCTGATGCTCGCATTCTATTCCGGTGAAAAACCGTATCTTTACAAGTTCAATCCGCTTTGGTGCATTCCCGCACCCGTAACTGCGAATTTTGCAACAAGCGGTATTGGGTCTGAATTGGCCGATTATCTTTTGAGTAATTTGCTTAACGCACGAAACGAACTAGAATTACGAGCTTCGCACGGTCGGCGTCCCGCTGCTGAAAATAAAATTTCTTGTGAAGAAGCGGCAATAATTGCTGTTTATGTTACCGAAACCGTTAAGCAACACGCTGTCGGCTGTAATGGCCCAACAAGATTAGGATTTGTCCGCCATCCAAGCCGAATCAGCAACGAAGACCAAGTTTTAGTTATTTCAGACCTAGATGGGAATATTATTCAAGACGACAGATTGCCAGTATTCATCCCATGTCAACCGGAAATAGAAAAACTGGTAAAAAGGGTGTCAGACATGGATGCAATTACGAAGGTCGAGTTTTGGATCAAAATTGAACAAGCCTTGATACAAGTAATGAAGGCTCAAACTGAGCAATACCGCAAAGTTGCAAAATCCATCGAAAGCAAATCTGGTAAAAAGAAAACAACAAAAATTAACAGATGAAAGAATCTATGGCAACCTTGACTAACAAGTCTGCATTTTTAGGGCTTCCTAAACGCGTTGCTTTTCCACTTTTGAAGACAGGTCAGCAAAATCGGCTGCTCTGACCCGCGCAGATTGTAGCGATCAACAACCTCATTCACATAGCTTGTTATGAAACGCGCCGCTTTTCTATTTGGCTCCGGCATATCACTGGCTTCAGACGCTCCGTCGGTAAAAACGATTTCTGACGCGCTGCTATATCAAGGGTGGCATGATGAAGGCGAATTTAGATTTTCTCGGAGCGACACAGGATCCACTGGCACAGCCCTTCGCGCTCAAAAATTTCTGCGCATCCTGAAAAGCTACATTGACACGCACTTGATACTCCGTGAAAACCGGGATGCACACTATGAAGACCTTTATGCCGCTGCAATGCAGATTTTTGAAGATGAGACATTGGGGAACGTCGAGCCAATGCTTCGTCATTCAGTCGCTGAAATCCGGTCTTCCGTGGCGAGCCTGTATCAAGATCAAGAAGCTGGCAATTACCTAAACGCATTTGCTCGGCTGGTTCATAGCGGAATTCGTTTGATTCACTGGGGTGTTTATCACTTGCTTTGGCCAGCAGAAACTCCGGTGGGAATGGAAGCTATCAGTTCCGTTGCCAAAGCGACTCAACAAATGGACATTTTTAGTCTGAATCACGACCTACTGATCGAACGACAGTTGGAATCGAGTGGGCAACTGTTCGCAGACGGATTCTCGGAAAAGGACGGTGATGTTACTAAATTTGATTGGTCATGGAATAGCCACATACCAATTCATCTCTATAAGCTCCATGGTTCGCTTGATTGGTATCGTTTAACTTGCCCAGGCGGGGTGGATCAATTCGCAAAGGTGCCAAGAAATGTTGACCCACGTAAGTGCCAGAACGCCGCAGGCGATGGTTTAGTTTTGCAACCAACCAATGAAGTCCCTCTTTTGCTTATTGGAACGACAGGTAAAGAACAGCTATACGGTGCCGGCATTATCGGTGAAATTTTTCTTCCGTTTCTCCTGCGATTAAGAGAACACCGCACCCTGATCTGTTGTGGCTACGGCTGGTCGGACAAAGGTATAAATAAACGCCTGTGTCAATGGGTTCAGAATTCAGGAAAACAGAATCTGGGGAAAAATCGGATCGTCATCCTTCACGACTCAACTGTCGAACCGCTCGATAAACTAAAACAAAAACAATTCTGGAGTAAGAAAGACCGTCAGGGTAGTCGTTGGGACAATTGGGAGCAAAGCGGCCAACTTGTGGTCGTTCCCAAGTGGCTCGACAGTCCTGGCCTCACTCTCAGTGACCTTGAACCCTTTTTTGATGACTTTGAACAGTAACCAGATGCGGTTCCATTGCAATAAATGAGGACAGTCCATTGAACAACGGCGAAAATCACGATCGTTTTCCACTGGTGCGAAGACCGTCAAGCGCGGTTGAAAAAGCCGCGCCTGGCGCGAAGCGCATTTTGTCCGGCATGGTTGCGGACACGCTTGCGTTGGTGAAGGGGGAACGCGCCAAACCAATCTTCACTGTGCTGCTGGGTCTTGGCGACCGCAACGAGAACCATTTTTATGAAATGTTCGAACGTTTTTTCCGAAACGAATTGGGACAACGATATGAACTAAAATTCTTACACTTTGAAAAGGAAGCTGAATTGCTCCATTTGGCCCAGACGCAGCTTTTTGATCTGACCTTCGTAATATTGAATAATATTCATTGGGATATGCCTTTTGTCCCATCCGAGTCTTGGCATCCAATAATTGGGTTTTTGGAACAGTTCAAAACTCGACACGAAAAACCAATCATCACTTCAAGCGGTTATCAAAATATTGACAGCGAACGACTGCGACGCGCTGGCATTCCTTTTCTTTGCGTTCCATTTTCTGAAGAACAATTTCGATATGCTTTGAAGGCTTGTCTTGAAGTTGATGGAATCATGTCCGTCAAGACACGCCCGTTTAGAATTGTTCATGTGGATGATGAAGACTGGCTTTTGGAAATGGTGAGCAGCGCCATTCGCACAAAGTTTAAGACCGTTATCATAGACACGTTCCAGAATGGTGACAAGGCATGGGAAGAATTGCGGCGAGCAGACCCCGATTTTCTTATCACAGATTTACTTAATAATAATATTCCAGGTAGAACCGAGTCTTTTGGCATGAATGGTTATGAGTTGTTGCCTCTACTGGCGAAAAGAAATGTTAAGTATCCAATACTTGTTTTGTCGGGCAGTCTTTCAAGGGAAGGATATGAATTGAGAACCAGACAACTTGCTGGTCCAAATTTGAATGTTTCATATTTGAAAAAACCGTTCACGCAGGAACAATTGTATGCGGAATTGGATAAACACATTAAATTGTAATTTGAAATCGTGAATTCAAGCCCTTTAATTTACACCAGTCCAGAGTTGGAACAATTGCGTCAGCTTGTGGCGGGGGCGCGGGCGCAACTGGCGGAATTGGAAACGGATTACACCAAGGAGAAATCGCGCGTGGATGCCGTGCAAGCGGTGTTGTTCCGGCGGTTGCGCGGGCATTATCAAAAGCGCGACCGGCTGCGGCTCACGGTGGATTACCGGCGGAAGTTTTTGGATTCGCTCACGCGCGGCGACCGGAAGGAAGGGATGAAGGCCGCGGAAGATTACGAGCGCGCCCAAACGCAAACGGACCAGGATTACGAAGAACTGGCAGCGGCGGCGGACAAGAAAAAGCAGTTGACCACCGAGCAGGAAGCGGAGTTGACGCAGCTTTGGAAGAAGCTGGTGAAGTTGTATCATCCCGACCGTTTTGCCAACGAGCCGGACAAGCTGGAGACGTATCACAAGCTGACCGCCGCCATCAATCAGGCGAAGGACACCGGCGACATCGAATGGCTGCGCGAGATCGCGGAAGACCCGCACGGCTTCATCCTGCGGCAAGGCTGGGCGAAGCTGGACTTCGGCGACGGGGAAGAACTCGCGCAATTGCGGCGGCTGCACGAAACGTTGCAAAAAGAAATCGCGACGGTCACGGAATCACTGGAACAATTGCGCGCCAGTCCCGATTACGAACTGTGCCAGCTTGCCGAGCAAAAGCCGGGCGTGCTGGATGAACTGGCGGCGGAACGGGTGAAGCAGCTTGAGGTTGAAAATGCGGAGTTGGAATTGCAGGCGGAACGGCTGGCGAAGGAAATCAAGCAGTTGGACGGCAAAGCGGCTTAACTGTCTCTTTTTGCCCACCCGGAAGGCTCCCGAATGCGCCAGACCCGGTTTTTTGCCATTTTTCACGGGTTTTTGACCGCCCGACACGGTTCCCGGCCAAATGGACGCCGTTCCCGCATCGTCCGGCACGGTTCCCGCCCGATCCGTCACCGTTCCCGGTCGGGCCGTCATGCTTCCCGTGCCGTCCGACGACGTTCCCGGACGCTCCGTCACCGTTCCCGCCTCGTCCGACGCGCTCCCCGGTCAAACTTGCAGGCGTTCCCGTTCCGCCATCACGGTTCCCGAATGCTCCGTTAACCTTCCCGCTGGAGCTTGCTGGCATTCCCGTTCCGCGATCACGTTTCCCGCATGGCCGGCCAGGTTTCCCGCAACGCCAGGCACCCGCCCCGGACGGGCTGGCATCCGACCGGGCCTACTGAAATTGCAGATACGCCCGGCTGCCGTCGCGGCGCAAAGCTTCCACGCCGCCCGCCTTGAGGAAGATTCTCGCCGCCTCCACCTTGCCGGTTTGCAGCAGATAAGCCTGCACGGCCTTGGCGCGGTTCGCGGCCAGCGCGGCCAGATCGCCGTCGTTGACCGGGAAGGTCGCCAGCAGCAGGGCCTCCATCGAATCAGCCGGCGGGGCGGGCTTCGTGGCCGGCGGGGCGGCGGGCTCCGGCCGGCTGGCCGGGGCCGGCGTTTCTTGAAGCATTTCCGCGCCTTTTTTGATTTGCGCCCGGCGCGGCAAAATCTGCGCGGCGTAAACCGCCAGATTCGTGTTGGCGGCGATAAATTCCGGGGTGATCTTGCCGCCGGCCACCGCTTCGGCGTAAAGCGTTTTCACCCAGTCCGCGCGGTCGTCCGCCGGAACGACGAGTTGCTCCACGGAGTTGGCGGCCGGCTCGGACTGGCGGAGCTTCATCCACATCCGCGTGCGGATCTCCTGATCCAGCGCCGCGTGCTGCAGGCCTTCGTGGTCGGCGTCGGGGGCGACGCCGCCGGCGATCTCCAGCTTCAACGCCGGCCGGGCGTAAAGTCCCTTCGCCAGCGAATCCAGCTTGGACTTGTCCGTCGCCGTCAGCGCCGCGCTGCCCGGCGCAAAATCCTGCCAGCCCAGCTCCTCGCCGCCGCCGCCGAACACCGCGCCCAGCAAGGAGAACGGCGAGGTGGCCACCTTTTCCAAAATGTTCACGATGGCGCGTTCCACCACCTTGCCGATGCGGAACTTCGGATCGTCAAGGCTGCCTTGAACCGGCACGTCCAGGACAATTTTCCCGTCGCGGTCCTTCAAAATCGCAACCGCCAGGCGCACGGGCAGATGCGTGGCGTCCTGGCTCGCCACTTTTTCGCCGAACGTGAACCGGTCCAGCGTGATGACGTTTTTGGAATTCAGTTTTCTGCCGGCGAGTTCGTAAACCAGGTCGAGATTGAGTTTGCCTTCCGCGATGCCATAGCCCGCGAACTTGCCGGCATACGGACTGGCCGGCGTCAGGTCCATGTCCTTGACGGAAATTTTAATCTCGTTCGTCTGCGCGCCGTTGAGCGGGTTGATCGTGCCGGTGATGGCGACCGGGCCGACGCCGTCCACCTTCGCGTTCAAATTCACGATGGCGTGCTGCAATTCTTCGGTGGAAAGCCCGGCCACGCTGCCGTTCACCGACTCAACGGCCAGGTTCACGTTCGGCTGGAGCGAACGGTCGCTGAAACTGACGGTGGTGTTCGTGATGACAATCGCGCCGATGGAAACCTGCATCGCGGCGGTGCTCGTCTCGTTGGTGGTCGGGGCGGCGGCGTTTGACGTGGTGACGGCTTTTGTTTTATTGGGCGCGGGCGCGTTGGTGCTGGTCAGCTTGAGGACGTTCAGCAAATTGATGGTTTTGTTTGTCTCGACGATGATTCGGGCGTAGGCGTTGTCCACGTCAATTTCGTGGAGCGAGACGAGCGGCGGATTCAAGTTCGCGTCAATGCCATTGAAGCGGAGCGCGTCCCACTTCACAAGGTCCTCGCCGAACGTGCCGTCCACGGTGTGAAAGTGGTCGAGGCTCGCGTCGCCCTGGAAGGAGACGACCGGCAGTTTGCTGATCTGCTGGCGCAGATGCACGGTGCCGTGCAGATTCACCTCGCTGCCGAGAATGAACAAATCCAGCTTGTTCGCGAGATAGGCGTCGAGTGTGGTGAGGTCGAGGCGGTCGAGGTCCAATCGCAGATCGGCGGTCATCGGCTGGAACGACGCCGTGACTGCGGTCTTGATGGAACCGTTCGTGTTCCAGCGCAGCGAAAAACCGGCGGTGAGGTTGGTGCCGGCCAGGTTGGAAAGGTTTTTCGCGTCGAGCGAGATGTCGCTCAAATCCAGCCGCGCCGGACGCGGGTTGGCGAGGTCTTCCAGATGCAGCGCGCAGTTCGTGACCACGACCCGGCCCACCGTGCCGCTCCAATCATTCGTGCTGTTGAGCAGCATCGCGACCGCGTTGGTGACGGAGCGGAGCAGAAAGAGGATTCCGCCCGGTGCATTCGTCGCCGACTCCGCAGGCCTGGAAAGCTCCACGACATTCACCGCCGCATTCGTGCCGCGGCTCAGGAAAAGATTCGCGCCGGTCACATTCACCGAATTCACCGAGGCCGTGTGGTTTTGCAAGTTCACGTTCGCGCCGGTGACGGAGAACAATGGCAAATCCACGATGTTGTTGCTGTCGCCGGGAACGCCCAGCTTGAAATCGCGCAGGGCGAAGGCCGTGTCGTCCACGGCGGTCACGCGGTTGGACGCGCTCAATTCCAGACGGTATTTCGTGTCCAGCGCGATGGAGCCGCCGCGGATTTCAAAGCGCACGAGATCCTGATACAGCGGCGCGTATTTGTTCAATGTGAAATTGTAGAGTTTCAGTTCGCCCTCCGAGCGCAGCGGGGCGAGATAGAAGAAGCCGCTCCACGCAATGGTTTCGCCCGCGTCGGTCGTGCCGCTGAACGAGTAGGGATTTTTGTTGTCCGGGTCGGTGCGGAAATTATCCAGCGTGATGTCGAGCGGGCCGACGAGGCGTTTGAACGGTTCGCGCGGCGTGAAATCCGCCAGCGCCGCCGAAGCGCCGGCGATGTGCAGCCGGTCCACATGCAGCACGAGCGGCCTGGCCGGCGTTGTGGGCGCGGCGGCGGGCGCGTTGGTGGCGAACTTCGCGAGGATGTCCGAGAAGTTGAACGTGTAGTCCCTGTTCATCTGGACGCGGACAAAGGGTTTCGACGTGCTGATTTCCTTGAACACCCAGGCGTGGCCGAAAAACGACGAGAGCTGGAGGTTGACATACACTTCGTTCCACGAGACGAACGGCTCGCCGTCCTTGTCCTTGATGAGCAGACCGCGAATAGTGGTGGACAGCACGAACGGGTTGATTTTTACCGATTCAATCGAGACCTCGCGGTCGAGCTGCCGGGAAATTTGTTTCACCGCCACGCTGCGGACGACGGGCGGCAAAATGAGGAAGCCGGTGATGGTGTAAAAGACCAGCAGCCCGAAAATCCAGAGCGCGACCTTGTGTCTGCGTGGCGTGAGTGAATTCCAAAACGGCACGTTCATAATTCCTCTGCCGACAGCTTCCCCGCAAACCCGACTCGCGTCAATCTTTTCGGCAGCCGGGTGGCGGGATCAATGGGCAGCCGGGAGTTTTATCTTCGCATTTGACATCATCATGCCGGCGTGGTTAGTTCACTTAGCTCAAAAAAATATTCCGCCCGGATATACAAAAACCAGGTGATGCGGTGTCTATTTAATGATATGAAACTCATCTTCAAACGACTCATTCATTTCCCGTCGTGGAGCCACCCGGCGGTCATCAATCCTGCCGAGCCGCCCTCCGATGAGCAGTCGCCTTTGCAACGGGTCATGGCAATTGCTTCCGTCGCCTGCTTTGCAGCTTTGACGTTCGTTTATTGGGCCGCCCGGCCGGCGGTGGCGCGGCTCGGTGTCTGGTGGGCCGAGGTTTTGGTTTATGCAATCATTCCGGTCGCGGTGACTTTTGTCATTCTTTATCGCAGTTGCTGGCATCAGGAGATTGCCGGGGGGCGGCGCACATGTTCGGTGCTGCTGGCTTCCTGTGCCATCTTTGCCGGGGTATTGCTGGCGACGGGCGTCATGGTTTCGCTGGCCTGGTTCGGCTCGATTGCGATCCGAACCGGAGTCGGCGGACGGTGAGGCGCAACCGGAGCGGGGCGGGGGAAGCCGGGCTTTTGGAATGTCCTTCGCGCGGCGGCGTTGGTTCAGATGGCGAAGTCCGTGTATTCCGGCTGCGCGGCTTCCGTCGGCGCGGACAACATGCCCGCCGCGACGGTTGCGTTCGTGCCCTGCTCGATCAGGATGAACGAGCCGGTCAGCCGGTTCGTCGTGTAGCCGTCGAAGACGATGGGGTTCGCCGTCCGCAGACGAATGACTCCGATGTCGTTCATCACGAGCGCCGGCGGCGAGGGCTGCGCCTCGAACGCCTCCATGTCCATGCGGCTTTCGATGGCGGTGACAATGGCCTGAACGGTTTGCGTGGTGTGCTTGAGGAAATATTTCTTGCCCGGCTGCAACGGACGCTGGTTCATCCAGCAGATGCGCGCGTGCAGTTCGAAGCTGCGGCCCGGCAGATCTTCCAGGCCGACAATCATATCGCCGCGGCTCACGTCAATGTCGTGAGCCAGGCAGAGTGTGACCGATTGCGGGCAGAACACCTCGTCGAGCGAGCCGCCGTCAGTCCAGATGTCCTTCACCGTGGTCTTGATGCCGACGGGCAGCACGATGACCTGCTGGCCTTTGCGCAGGATGCCGCTGACAATCTGCCCGCTCAGGCCGCGAAAATCGTGCAGCGCCGGGTCGGTGGGATTGTTCGGGCGGTTCACCCATTGCACGGGAAAACGGAACGTGCTGAGGTTCCAGTCGCTCGCGATGTGGACGGTTTCGAGATGATGCAGCAACACCGGTCCTTCATACCACGGCGTGTGCTTGGAGGTGTCCACCACGTTGTCGCCGTTCAGCGCGCTGATGGGGATGAATTTCACGTCGCGGAAACCGCCGAGCTTCGGCAGAAACCCTTCAATCTCGCGGCGGATTTCCAGAAAGCGCGACTCCTTCCAGCCCACCAGATCCATCTTGTTCACCGCGATGACCAGGTGCGGAATGCCCAGCAGCGACGCGATGTAGGTGTGCCGGCGCGTCTGTTCGATGACGCCCAGCCGCGCGTCCACGAGCACGATGGACAGGTTTGCGGTGCTGGCGCCCGTGACCATGTTGCGCGTGTATTGCACGTGGCCCGGCGTGTCGGCGACGATGAACTTGCGTTTCGGCGTGGCGAAATAGCGATACGCCACGTCAATCGTGATGCCCTGCTCGCGTTCGGCGCGCAGGCCGTCGGTGAGGTTGGCGAGGTTGATCTGGCCGCCGCCAGTGATGTCGGCGGATTTTTCCAGCGCCTCGACCTGGTCTTCCATCAGCGATTTGGAATCGTAAAGCAATCGGCCGATGAGCGTGGACTTGCCGTCATCAACACTGCCGCAGGTGTTGAAACGCAAAAGTTCGATGGGATGCTGCGTTTGTGACATGGCGTAAAAATCAAAAATATCCGGCCTTTTTCCGGTCCTCCATCGCGGCCTCGCTGGCCTTGTCGTCGGCGCGGGTGCCGCGTTCGGTCACGCGCGCGGCGCTGACCTCGCCGATGATGTCCTCAATCGTGTAAGCCTTTGACTTGATCATGCCGGTGCTGATCATGTCGGCGATGGTGCGGACGCGGACGATCATTTTCTTGACCGGCTGGGTCGGCTTCGGGCGTGCGCCGGCGTAGGGATCAGGCCTGGTTGTGTCCGTGTGCGGCGGCGGCACCGGCAGCCACTGCCCGCCGCGCCGGAAGCACTCGCGCTCGTGGCTGAAATAAATGTTCGGCACTTCGAGCCTTTCGCTTTTGACGTATTCCCAAACGTCCATCTCCGTCCAGTTTGAGAGCGGGAACACGCGCATATTTTCGCCGGGGTTGACCCTGGCATTGTAAAGATTCCAGATTTCCGGGCGCTGGTTTTTCGGGTCCCACTGGCCGAAGCTGTCGCGGAAGCTGAAGAACCGCTCCTTGGCGCGGGCCTTTTCCTCGTCGCGCCGCGCGCCGCCGATGGCGCAGTCGAACTGGAATTCCTCGATCGCGCCGAGCAGCACGGGAATCTGAAGCTGGTTGCGGCTGATCTGGCCGGGCGTCGGGTGCGCGATCCCTTTTTTG
>Ga0181520_10001247_pt1 | contig 52332 bp, 29 predicted proteins | sample PEATcosm2014_Bin_29_FD_132451 | JGI IMG/M metagenome (GOLD analysis project Ga0181520, IMG submission 132451) | Peatland microbial communities from MTU Mesocosm Facility, Houghton, MI, USA - PEATcosm2014_Bin02_30_metaG | ecosystem: Environmental > Terrestrial > Soil > Wetlands > Peat | place... | reverse complement strand
CCACCAGTCGTCAAGTCCTCTGACCAGACCTAATTCTGTTCGCCCTTCACCCACCACGACACGCGGCGTAAGGAATGCCTCCGGCTGCGCGCGCAGGTGCTTTTGTGCGGTCTCCTGGTCAGCAGATTTATCTAGGACGGATAGTACGGTCGTTTGGCCGTCTTTCGATCGAACCGCGAAAATTTCTCCGACGGACAGTTCCCTGATGACAGTAGGTGAGTGCGTGGTTAAGAAGACTTGGGGCGGCGCGGTCGCGCTTTCATGTGGCGTCTTTAGATGCCTCAGAAGTCGCGCGATCCGATGCGGCTCAAGGCCGTTCTCAATCTCGTCGATGAGAGATATGTTCGGAGACCCTGCCGCGTGTTGCAGCGCCGCCACAATCAGCCGGGACGATCCGGTTCCAAGCCTGCGCAAGGGCAAGCCTCCGTCGTGCAGCGCGATTCCTCCCGAAGAGATGGTAGAGGCGTCAAGATCAAGATCGGCACGGTACCCTGTTTGCACGGGAACGGCGAATGTTTTACTTAGATTCTCCGCTTTCTTGGCCGTCTCCTCGAAAGCCGTCTGGTCACCTTTCTGAAACGCCATCTTCGCTGCTCGCCGAGCATCGGCAAGCTGTGCTGTGAATTTTCCCCCATTGTTTGCAATCCTTGCCAAGATGGAGTTTCGGCCCCAACCAAGATGACGGTCCGCGTATCTCCCAAGGCGGCTAGTTGCCAACTGTTCTACGTCTTTGTAGCGAATATTGGGTGGATCGCCTCCGCTGGACGCGATTCTCTCGTTGAATATTGACCATCGCCCTTCTAGCGACTTGTCGATTTCCACGGCAATCGATAACGCATAATTGGGGTTCTCTGACGGCTCGCCCTCAGCCTTCTTGGGTTCATCCTCAATTTGCTTCTTCTTCTCGTTCCATCCCCTAAGGAAATGGCCGTAGCGGTCGAGGGCAGTAAATCCAACAGGAAGGTCGGTCAGGGTGACGATGATTCTGATTGGTTCTTCAACGTCAAGGTTGAAAAAGTCAGAATCGTCGGCCAGAAAATAGGCGCGTGGGTACAGGCAGAGCTCGACTGCATCCAGAATCGTTGTTTTTGTCGAGTCCCCTGGGCCAATTAGGCAGTTCACGCCTGGGGAGGGGTTCCACGGCGGCATTAACTTGATCCCGCGAAAGTTCTTGATCTCGACCTGTACGATGCGCAACTTCCACCACCTGTTTCGCGTAAGAGGTTCTCAGGATTGATGATACTCCCGGCCTCAGAAAACCTACGATGGTTTCTTGGGAAGGTGAAGGATTGAACAATGCGGTGCCGGGTCTGCAAGGCTAGGCTCTGGCGCGGCTGTCTTTGTGTCTCGCAGCGACTACCAAACTGATGGATTATTCCGCAGTCTAGGCTAGTCCAGGCAAACGCCCATGTGGCCTGGAGGGTTCGGGGATGACGGTAAATCGTCTTCCCACGTAGGAAGCAGCACAGGATCAAAGGGGCAGGTGGCCCGGTCATCGCCCCTGAAGAACCACGATGAGCGAAGAGAAGCTGTGCCCCGTTCATCGCGTTCTTTGGCAGGTGGCCCGGTCATCGCCCCTGAAGAACCACGGTGAGCGACGAGAATCTGTGCCCCGTTCATCGCGTTCTTTGCGATGAGCGGGCGTTGCGCTACGATGGTGGGCGGTCGAGGATGGAGCCATGCCGAGCGGGCGGGTGGCCCCGGTCTCGGTGAGATTTCCAAACCACGTTGAGGGTGCCCCCGGTCCCTTGCATTTGGGGACCGGGGAGGTAGGCAACGTGCTCAACGACGGCGGGTGGCCCAGCTCTGACTCTCCACAAATAACTGGGTGGCCCACATCTCGATTTTGAGATGTGGGATGTAGAAAGGTTTTTCCCCGTATCGAGGTAGTAAATGTGCGGTCGGAGCGATCCGCAAGCCGGTTTTTTCCCGCGCGGAGCGTCTTTCTTCCGAATCCCGACGAGTTTTCCCAACCCGCATTGCGCGCCTTTCAGGCGCTTTGCCGAGAATAGCCTCCCTCGGGCGCACAATTGAAGCAGTCGGTGGAGCGGCGCCTTTCCGATCCCTGACCCCTGGTGAAGCCGTCCCGAAACTATCGCATTCTATGTCACGAAAAGCGCTTTTTTCGAGTTCGCTAACAACCGTCCCATCAACCGTTTGCCCAAAATCGACTGGACCGAAAACACCGAAATATTCGCGATTTTGGCTGTGAAACTGTGGAGGCCTATATAACTCCCCCATAATCAATGCTTTCCACGGAGCGCCTTCACAGAAACACAGAATCACAGAAACTGTGAAACTGTGGAGCCTATGCTAACTTACCTACAATCAACAACTTTCAACAGTACGCTCCACAGAAACACAGAAACTGTGTTCCTGTGCCCGCGCTTCCTTGCCGGTACGAGTCGAGATCATCTATGATTCAGTCCGCAAACCGCGCCAGTTGCTCCGTTGCCCGCCTTGGGACAATGCGGCTCCGCCAGCGCCGATAACTCCTCCCAGGGAACCGCCTGCGCCATCCGGTCCAAAAAAGCTCTCGCTTGCTCTTGCGACCATACTTCGGGAGTTGCGCAGAGGTTCCCTAGCAGCGCACGATATTGGCGGATTCAATTCCCTTGGTGGCGTTGCGCGTGTCCACCACCAGCTTCGCCCGGCTCACAATCTCGGCATAGTCGTACTGCGTGTGGTCGGTGACGATTACCACGCAGTCGAATTCGGGGATGCGTTCGAGTGGCGTCGAAGCCATATTGAGCGCGTATTTGCGCCCCTGGCCGACGGCGGGAAAGAAAGGATCGTTGTATTCTACCCGCGCGCCGCGTTTCTGCAGCAGTTCGATGACGGTCAGCGAGGGCGACTCGCGCAGATCGTCGATGTCTCGCTTGTAGGCCAGGCCGAGAACCAGAATCCGCGCTCCGTTGAGCGCCTTGCCCTGGCGGCTGAGGGCTTCGATGACGTTCTCGACGACAAAGTAGGGCATATTGAGATTGACTTGGCCGGCCAACTCGATGAAGCGGGTATGAAAGTCGAACTCCTTGGCCTTCCAGGACAGATAGAAAGGGTCGATGGGGATGCAATGGCCGCCCAGACCGGGACCCGGATAGAATGCCTGGAAGCCGAAGGGCTTGGTCTTGGCGGCATCGATCACTTCAAAGATGTCGATGCCCATGCGCATACAAAGCTGTTTGAGTTCGTTGACCAGAGCGATATTCACGCAGCGATAGATGTTCTCGAGCAGCTTGGTCATCTCCGCCGCGGCTGGCGAGGAGACGGGGACGGTGCGGTTGAAGATGGTCGAGTAGACGGCGCAGGCCAGATCGCGCGCCACCGGGCCGCATCCGCCCACAACTTTGGGAATGTCGCGGCGGGCGACGGTGTCGTTGCCGGGGTCTTCGCGCTCCGGCGAGAAGGCGACGTGAAATCCTTCGTCGCTTTCGCCGCGGGCTACGCCAAGACCGGATGGATTGCCCCGCTCCAGCAGAGGAACCACAATCTCCTCCGTGGTGCCGGGGTAGGTGGTGCTCTCCAGGATGATGAGTTGGCCCTCCTGAAGGTGGGGGGCGATGCTGCGCACCGTGCCGGTAACGTAGCTCAGGTCCGGTTCGTGATACGCGTTCAGCGGAGTGGGAACGCAGATGATGACCGCGTCCATTCCGGTAATCCGGGCGTAGTCCGCGGTTGCCGCGAAGCCGCTCTTGCGCGCCGCTTCAATCTCTGCGGCGGCGATACGGACAATGTACGATCCGCCGCTGTTCAGCGTCTCCACTTTGCGGGAGTCGATGTCGAAGCCGGTGATGGCAAAGCCTTGCTCGCTGAACAGAAGCGCCAGCGGCAGGCCCACATACCCCATGCCCACGATGCCGATGCGGGCTTGGCGGGTTTCGATCTTGCGCTTGAACTCGGCGGTTTTTTCCAAACAAGAAAGAGTCATTCGATCGCTCCCGATCAATGGAATTGCGGATGAGGTTCTAAGTTTCCCGCCTTGGCCGCAAAAGCGGCAGCGCGGCGCGAATCTGCCCTTAGCGTAGCAGAGGGGGGGCGATCATAAGCGATTGATAAGTTGCTATCAAGAACTTCCGGCAGGGGCGGAGCAAGAGTAGTCCACTGGGGCGGGGTGAATCCCGGTCAGCGCGCACCGACCGCTCAACCGCGAACCTTCGTTCGCTCCAAGCGTCCGGCAGGCAACACCCCCGGCTCAGTTTCTATAGGTTTAGTTTCTTGAAAATACGCTCCGGAATATGGCGTATCACGAACAGGATCGGTCCCCAATAAAACGGGACGTATAAAGTGTCTTTGCGCGCCTCGATCGCTTTTACGATCAAGGCAGCCACTTTGTTCACATCGGCAAACTTTTGGCTGCCCGGCATTCCCACCGTCATTGCGGTTTTCACCGGCCCCGGCTTGATCGTTAGCACCGTAACGCCCTCGCAATCGAGGCGGTTCCTCAGACCACCGAGAAACGCGCTGAGCGCGGCCTTCGATGCCCCATAGACGTAATTGGATTTTCGTCCGCGGTCTCCCGCCACGGACGAAATCGCGGCCAATACTCCTGAGCGCTGGCGCACAAAGTAGTTAGCCAACCATGTAAGCAGCGAAGCCGCCGATATGAAGTTAGTGTGTAGAACTCTCGCTGCCGTTGCGAAATCCTTTTCGGCGGCGGCCTGATCGCCCAGTACCCCATGTGCGAGGTAGGCCACGTCCAGGCCGCCAAGTGCGGAAATGGCGGTCTCGAGCAAAGCCGGGTGCCCGTCGGTTTCGTCCAGATCGGCGACCAGCGTCTCCACGTTGGCTGCGCCGCGAAGCCTCAAGTTGGCTGCTTCCGCCGACAGTTTCTCGGCATTGCGGGCGACAAGAAATAGGCTCGCTCCCTGCGTTGCCCAAATCAAGCAAGTAGCTTCGGCTATTCCCGATGTAGCTCCCAACACAAGTATCTTGCGCGATGAGTTGGCCAGCGCGGCGCTTCCGTTGCCTGTCATTGTGCCGTCCGATCTGCCGTAACGCGCTCCCAGAAACTTGAATTTAGGGCTGGATCCCGAAAGCCGGAAAGCTCTTCCCAGCGCGGGAAAAAAGACTGAAACTGTGCGGCGGTCATGGTTGCGTCCTTGCTCGGATTGAGACGGCCTCCATAGTCCAGCGTCATATCGGCAAGACGCTTGACAAGTGGAAACGTCGCGTTGGGTTTGATCGGAAAGTCCAACGCGAGCGTGACTCCGGGCTGGGGGAAGCTCATCATGCCGGGAGAAACCACATCCCCGAAAGCCTTAAGGACAGCAAGAAAGCTCGCTAGGCCGGATTTGGCAATCTCCTTCAAGATAGCTATCGTCCCTTCTCGCGCCGACGCCCAAGGAATCGCGTATTGAAACTGGACCAGACCCCTCTTTCCATATAACCGGTTCCAGCACAGCACCTTGTCCAAAGGATAGAAAAACGGCTCATAGTCCTTAAGTTGCTCGATCCGCGGCTTTCCTTGCTTGTGAAAGAAAACGGCGTTGAAGAGCGACACGGTGTTGTGGTTCAGCGCGAATCCCGGCGCGTCGAAGGGAAACGCCAGTCTCGGCTTCGAGGATGGCTCCAGCGCATTCGGCACTTGCGAGTGCTCTCCCAGCATGAAGATGCCGCGGGCGAAGTTCTTTCCCGTCGAGGCGCAATCCACCCAACTTACGGTGTACTCGATATGCTTATTCTCTTCCGCGAGCGCGAGAAACTCGTCGATACCGTGGAACTGAACGCCCACATAATCGATCATGCGCGAAACGATCGGCCGCAATCGCAGTTGCGCCCATGCAATCACTCCCGTCAGCCCAAGGCCGCCGATCGTCGCCGAAAACCATTCCGGGTTTTCGGTTGGACTGCAAAGCCTGCGCGAACCGTCCGAGCGCACCAATTCGAACATAGTTATATGATTGCCGAAAGTACCCGCCACATGATGGTTCTTGCCATGAATATCGTTCGCAATGGCACCGCCTAAAGTGACATACTTCGTCCCTGGAGTTACGGGCAGAAAATACCCTCGCGGCACCGCGAACTCCAATATCTCCCCTAGCGTCAAGCCTGCCTCGGCGGTCAGCGATCCAGTAGCTTGATCGAAGGCAAGCACCCGGTTCATTCCCGTCATCGCCAACAGGGTTCCGCCGTTCAGCAGGCAAGAGTCCCCATAGCTGCGGCCCATTCCCACGGCGAGGGCCTTACAATTCAGTCCCGATAACATGGACGGAATATCCTGCTGCCAGCCGATCGGTACAACTCTTGCTCGATATTGCGGATAGCGGCCCCAGGATTCAAACCGCGTGGCGGCATATTTGGACGTTGCGTTTTTACGCGATCCGAGCCGCGCTGAAATTTCGTCGATGTGAGCCATGATCTCCTGAATGTTTGCGAAAGAACGAGAATACTTGCGTCCAGCCTATGCTGGTAAATACTTAGAGTCCATTTTTGAAAGCTGGCTTGCGGGCAAATCGGGAATCGTCTGCAAGCGGGCAGATTCAAATCGGCAATACAGCCGTACGACCATCAGCAGTCGGTTTTCCAGTTCATGTCTTGAATGCCGCATTAACAGATCGCGCGGTATATCCAGTTTGCGCTGACGCTCAAATTCAATTGCCGATTCAACCGGCTTTTTCGCATTGCCAATGCCAAGGCCACTTCCTACGATAGATCGGATGTCAGCTGTCGGGAAAAGATCCTCCTTGCCCACCCAATAAGCAATATAGAACGGAATGCGCGGTCGCTACTGCCCAAGATAGGTCAGCTTGAAGCCATAGCGCATGGATGGCGGCGTTTCGATTCTTCCTGCTGCCGCAATCTCCCAACTGACCGTTGTAGCGTTGTCGATGTAAACGGTGGTGCAATTCGGAACATTGTCGGTCGAGATGCCACTGTTGGACGCTCCGCGAGTCGCAACCGAAACGGCATTTCCAAGCGCCGTGTCCTCTTCGACTCCATCCGAAGTATACCCCACTACATCGGAGAATGTTCCAGTTCCAGATCCCGCAGCAACGACGCTAAGCTGGGCGCAGATATGATATTGGCCGCTCACAGTGGTTGTGTAAAAAGGCGTGAGCGTTCGCGTCGATTCGGAGGTAAATGTGTTCGATGGAACCGTCGCGACAACAGTGGCGGGTGTGCCGCTCACTACCCCCATGCTAATCGAAACGTTGTTCGGACTGAACGCAATCCCCGGCGAACCCTCATCTTGACTGGAGATCGCCACGCCCGCAGGCACCAAAATCCGAGTTACGCTGGAGTTGCCGAAGACCATTTGGTTGCTCGCCGTAACAACTGCATTGTAGCCCAGAGCTGTGGAATTTGAATACACCGCGTTGCTCAAGGCCTCCCCCGTTCCTGCCTCGAATCCTATGAAGGTGTTGTTGTTTCCGGTTCCGCTCGCGCTCGATACCGCACTCATAGTTCCAGCATAGGTTCCAAGAAACGTATTGCCGCTCCCGGAACTTAGACCGACTCCCGATTGCCATCCGACGATGGTATTGTACTGGCCGGTCGTCGAGGTGCAATACGCGCCTTCGCCGAGCGCCGTATTGTAACTTGCAGTGTAATTTTGAAACGGTCCGGATGCACAGGAGGCGGCCGATCCAGGGGCTGGATTAGAACCTGTCATAGCATCGTGGCCGAATGTGGTGTTGAAAGAGCCTGTTGTGTTTTCAGACTGAGAATCCGCGCCCACGGTCGTGTTATAGTTTCCCGTGGTCAGGTTGGACATGGAGTTTTCACCAACAGCGGTATTCTGCGCTCCCGATGTTAACAGATACATCGACTCCCATCCGATCGCTGTATTCTCGCCCGATACAGGAAAAGAACCGGTCATGCAAGGGATGGTCGAACAGCCGCCCATCGCTGCCCAGCCAACAGCGGTATTGCTGCTGCCGGTTCCGTTGTTCAGCATTGCGCTTTCGCCAACCGCCACGTTCTGTTCCCCTATCGTCAACGCATACGCGGCTACATGGCCCACCGCAACATTCTGACTCGCTTCTCCGGAGATGTAATACAAAGCATAGTCGCCTATTCCAGTATTCAAAGTTGGAATGGAATTTGTTCCGCCTGCGTCCAGCCCAAGAAATTCACTTCCTACTCCCTCCGCTCCATGGTTGACAAGTTGCTGGGCGAACAAGCCGCTCGGAAGAAGCAGCAATGCGGCAAGCAAGATTCGGTTTTTCATCCGTTTTCTCCGTGCGGCTAGACTTCGATCTGCTTGTTCACGGCTGACTATCGACGAGTGATCCAGACCCCATGAAATGGAGACGGCATTCCATGCTCGCCGTAACATAGCGAGCAACTGGGACAGGATGTGCGTACTTTCTTCCTTCACTTCAAGGCGGGTCAACAAGCGATTCGCCGAGAAACGATCAACATAACAAAGATACCGCGGTTCGCGCCTGATTTAGGCCCTTCGTATAAAAAATAACCGTCTGTTCATCCGCTGTTCACTTACCCTATCGCATGGCCGGACGGATCTTCCATCTATCGGAGTTTCCCTTAAAACGATGACGATCGTCGCGGCCGGTCATCGTCCAGATGCTGTCTTTCATGCAAATATTTCGTTCGACTCGGAGCGATGCGCCGCGTTATCGACGGGCGCAGCCGGTATATGGATTTCTCCGCGTTTGGAGTCATTGGCTCCTCTCGAAATGGCAATCTCAAGAAGACGGGAGTCGGGGTTATAGTCTGGAATCAGTTCCTTGAGCAGCAAAATCAGACGGCCCACATCCTGCTTGTCTGCGATGCGCTGAAGTTCGCGCAAGCGCGCTCGCATACGTTTCGGATCGGGATTCATGGGGCTGACAAAGCTAGCAATCTTTGTATGCGCGGTGGGCACCAGCTTCTCGTCTCCCAAATTCAGTTCCTCATACAATTTCTCTCCGGGGCGCAGACCCGAATATTCGATGTGGATATCCCGGTCGGGCTGAAGCCCGGAGAGCAGAATCAAGTCTCTGGCCAGGTCCACTATCTTGACTGGCTCGCCCATGTCGAGCACGAAGACTTCTCCTCCCTTACCCATGGAGAAGGCTTGCAGAACCAGCTGGGCCGCTTCGGGAATGGTCATAAAGTATCGCGTGATCTCCGGATGCGTAACCGTTACTGGGCCGCCCGCGGCTATCTGCTCCTTGAAGATCGGTACGACGCTGCCATTGCTTCCCAAGACGTTGCCAAAACGCACGGCTACATACTTGGTCGCGGTTTCTTCCTGGAAGACGCGGATCGCCATTTCCGCCATCCGCTTTGTGGCACCCATCATGCTGGTCGGGCGAACCGCCTTGTCCGTGGAGATCATCACAAAGTCCCGCACCCCGTTTTCAGCTGCGGCGTGGGCAACATTCCAAGTGCCGAAAACGTTGTTTTCCACCGCGGCAAAGACGTGCATTTCCATCATTGGAACGTGCTTGTAAGCCGCTGCATGATAGAGAATCGTAGGGCCGTGCCGCTGCATTACCCGGCGCAGAGTGTCGGGCCGGGTGATGCTTCCGATCTCCGGATAGAAGGCAAGGTCAGGAAAATTTCTTTCCATCTCGCGGTTCAATTGGAAGAGCGGAGTCTCGGCCGCATCGAAGCCAATCAGGGCCAGCGGACGGAAATGAGCTATCTGGCGGCATAGTTCCGAGCCAATCGATCCCGCAGCCCCGGTTACCATCACCACTTGGCCCTGGATGCGTTCGCTGATTCTCTTCTGGTCCAGTTGCACCGGTTTTCTGCCCAGCAGATCCTCGACAGCGACCTCTCGGATCTGTCTGCCCAGTTCCATATCCTGTATGAGATACCCCAAGCCCGGCACCGTTTTGTATTCCACCCCGGCATCCAGGGCGCATTTCAAGATGCGTACCATCTGCGGCCCGGTCGCGGAGGGTATGGCGATCAGAACTTTTTCGACGGCATATTTGCGCGCCACAGCGGCGAGAGATTCTCCGTCTCCTAAAATCCGCTTTCCATCCAGCATCAAGTGCGCCTTCGACGGATCGTCGTCAATAAGTCCCACCACATCGCACATCAAGGAGCGGTTCTGACGAAGCTCCCGCAGTAAAGATAGACCCGCCCCCCCGGCCCCGTAGATAAGGGTTCTTTTCATCTCGCTCTTGTCTCCGGGGGCACTTCTGGCGCTATGGGCGATGCGAAAGGCCAATCGCGCTCCAGCCGTCAACGCGCAGGAAAGCAGGCAATCGAGAATATACACCGAGCGCGGCATGCCCGACGGTCCAAGAAGATGAAAGATTGCCAATGCGGCAAATGTCGAAGCCGCCGTGTTTGCCAAAACGATTCTCACCGCATCGGAGGCAGACGTATATCGCCAGCTTCCCCTATCCAGCTGGCAGCAGATGAACACGGACAACTTTGCGATCGACCAGACGCACAAGGACACCTTCAACACATAAAGGTAGTTTCTCGGCAATTCACCGTCAAAACGCAGCAGGAATGCCAGAACGCCGGAAATAGCAAAAGCGGTCAAATCCAAGCAAATTGTAAGAATTCTGTGCCGGATACGCCTTGTTCTATGGCTTGAAGCAGGATGCGAAAGGGATGGCATTGTTCTTCTCCTAGTTTGGGAAGCATGAAAAGCTATTGAGGAACTTTCCGCCAAACGCGCATTAGTGAGCGATATGAACGATTGCGGTTCCGGCTTGAAACTCAACGAGAAGCTATGCGTCTTTCCCTGGAATCGACAGCTCACAGGCTTGCAAGCGCCCACAAGCTGTCGGCTCCACTTAGAGAAACCCCATCTCCAACACTCTGTTAGTTGGCGACGCCGGTTCCCTGGACGACGCCTGTGGCTAACACATTGCCTGAGCCGTCCAGCAGTTCGACCGCACCGCCGCGCGTACCGGTTTGGTTGGGAGTGAAGCTGATGTCTACCGTACATGTGGCGTTTGCGGTGTAGGGGGTGTTGGCCCAGCATGTGCCGGTGCCCGCGTCTGTGAATTCAAGGTTATGCCCGCCACTCGCATAGACCACGGTCGTGGAGCCGAGGGTAGTGGACGCGTCGAAGAAGAAGTTCATGGAGACGATGAACGGGCTGGCGCTGCCGACATTGACCGAGCCGAAGTTACCGCCCACGAGCGACATCTCCTTCACCATATTGTTGTACGTATCCGCAATGAAGACATCCCCTGCTCCATCCACGGCCACGCCGATCGGAAGATTGAGGTTATCTCCAGGCGTAAACACGGTAGTCCAGCCGTCCACCAACGAGACCTCGCGCACCGCGTAGAACGATGGATCCGTGACCAGAAGGTCGTCTTTGGCATCCACGGCAATGCCGTATGGGTTGACAAAGAAGCTGCTGCCGATGGTGTCGACGGTCGAGTAGCCGCCTGCGGCGACTATCTCCTTAACCTGATGCTCGCTCACATCGGTAACGAAGACATTTTCCGAGCTATCCACCGCCACGCCCCAGGGAGCGAGGAATCCGCTGCCCAGCACGCTAACTGCGGCATAGCCGCTCGTGGCGGTTAACTCCTTGACTGCGCTGTGACCGAGGTCGGCGACAAAGAGATTGTCATTGGCATCGACGGCCAAGCCATATGGCGAACTAAAGGTTCCGCTGCTCAAGCTCTTGGCGGTTGTATAACCGCCCGCCGCGGAAATTTGATAGACCGCATTGCTGCCGGCATCCGATAGGTATAGATTGTCACTGGAATCCACGGCGATGCTGGTTGGAAAGTTGAATCCGGAAGCTCCGCTCAGTGTGTTTACAGTGACGTAGCCGCCCGCGGCGAGTATCTCCTTCACCGCATTGTTGCCGGAGTCGGCGACAAAGACGTTTCCGCTGGCGTTCACCGCGACTCCGTAGGGAGTGCTGAATCCGCTGCCCAGCGGCTTGACGGAGTTATTGAACCAGACGTTGTTGGACTCATGCGGCGAGGAGAAGACGGCCTGGACCAACGTCGGGGATGCGCTGGATTCGACGATCGATCCGCTGCCGGATGGCGGGGCTGGCTGGAAAGTCGCAACAATGTTCAAGTAGCCGACAGGCAGCAGACTTGTGGAGTAAGTGGCGAAGCCGCCGCCGTTCACTGTCGCGGGCGATCCAAGCGCCGTTCCATTCACGCTGAATTGCACACTTCCGGCGGGGATCGCGATGCCGCTTGTCAGCGCAACCGTTGCCGTAAAGGTGATGGGCTGGCCCATGATGGACGGATTCGATGAAGAGACCAGCGCGGTGGTAGTGCTGGAAACGGCGGAAAAAGTCTGGCTGGCGATGGCGCTGTTGCTGTATCCCGCGGCGGCGGCGATGGCTTCCACGGTGACTGGCAGCGACACTGTGAGCGGTCCGGTGTAGAGAATTGAACTGGTTGATGGAGTTCTTCCTCCTGTGGCGTAGTAAATGGATGCGCCTGGGGTTGCATCGGAGATGATCAGCGTCGCGGAACTGCCGCTGGTGGACAAACTGAAGGTGGGGGTGGCGGCGACCGGCAAGGAACCGGCTCTTGCTGAAACGCCGCTGAAAGCAGTTGCCGCGACAAATCCCGCAACGAGCGGAACTCGAATACGCACAGTTTGCGCGTGTGTAAACATTGTTTACCTCCACTGGTCAGACAAGCCTTTCAGCTCGACTGAGTTATGGGAGACTTCAAACAAGCAGAGGTCTTTCTGGGCGCGGGGTTTAGGCCTCATGTAGTCCGATGCAAGGGCGGCTTAGCCATGACGGCTGGGGGATGTCCGTTCTTGCGGCGAGAGTTTGTCTGAAGTTTCCATAGAGCTATCTATGAGCTTATCGCTGTTACATCATTTCTACGACTCTCTGTGTTAATAATCGGAGAATTTTTCCAGGCGCGCTATCGGCAGGCTATCGCTCTCCGCCGGCTTGCATTCAAGCGACGGAAAGCGGAGCCGTAGCAACTGTTTGAAAGCGGATGGCTTGAGGGACGCGCGGATCGCGGCCAGTGGCGGATTGCGGCGGCTTTGACTTTCAACAACTCATATCTCCGCTGAATCTCCCGAAGCTACTCGGGAGATTCAGCGAGGAAGCGATTGCGGTTGTTAGAGCTGGTTGGCGACTCCGGTTCCCTGCACCGGGCCTACTGCCAGCACGTTGCCGGAGCCGTCCAGCAGTTCCACCACGCCGGAGCGTGTGCCGGATTGGGTTGGAGCAAAGATTACATCCACCGAGCAGGTGCCGTTGGCGGCGTAGGTTGTGTTCGGCCTACAACTGCCAGTGCCAGCGTTGGCAAAATCAAAGCTGGCCGCGCCGCCTTGTTGAGCGAGAACGGCCATCGAGCCGAGCGTAGTGGAGGCATCGAAGAAGAAGACCATCGAGATCGTCGAGGCGCTGCTACCGCCGATAGCGACCGAACCGAAGTTGCCGCCCACCTGCGAAATCTCCTTGACCGCATTGTTGTCGGTGTCGGCGACAAAGATATTGCCGCTGGTATCGACCGCCACGCCGATGGGAAGATTAAGTCCCGGACCCGGAGCGCTGACCGTGGTGAAGCTGTCTACTTCCGAGATTTCCTTGAGCGCGCCAAAGCCGATGTCCGAGACAAAGAGATCGTCGTTGGCATCCACGGCCAGACCATACGGATTGTCGAAAAAGCCTCCGCCGAGGTTATTGACGGTAGAGTAGCCGCCTCCCGCGAGTATCTCTTTTACCGAGCCGTTCGAGACATCTGACACGAAGACGTTGCCGGAGCCATCGACCGTTATGCCCCAGGGCGAGACGAAGCCGCTACCTACAATCATTACATCGGAGTAGCTGTCGCCACCCACCGCACCGGGGATACGAGTCATTTTCTTGACCGCGCTATTGCCGGTATCTGCGATGTAGAGGCTGTCCAGAGCATCGACCGCGACGCCGACGGGCCAGTTGAATCCGCGGCTCAAATTGAGTGTTGAAGAGTAGCCGCCTGCTGCGGAAAGCTCATAGAGCGCACTGTTGGCGGAGTCGGTGACAAAGAGATTGCCCGCCGCATCGACCGCGACGCCCGTGGGAAAACTATAGCTTCCGCCGAGCGTGTTGATGGCGGAGTAGCCGCTGGCTGCGACGATCTCCTTGACCGCGCCGTTGCCGGAGTCGGCGACGAAGACGTTGTCACTGGCATCGACCGCCACGCCGTAGGGGTGGTAGAAGCCGCTGCCCAGCGTCATGACGGAGTTATTGAACCAGACGTTGTTTGTTAGATGCTGGGAAGAGTAAACAGGCTGAGTCAATGGAGCTGAGGCGCTGCCTGAGAAAGGCGCTCCACCTGGGGGAATATAGGCGGCTGTAACGATCAGATAGCCCGCCGGCAGCGCTCCGGTGGTGAAGGTGGCAACGCCGATGCGGCCGGTGGGATTAAGCATCACCGGCGAGCCAAGCGGAGCGCCATTCGCGTAAAACTGTACGGGGCCGAAGGGGCTCATATTGCCGCTGGCGGCTGTGACCTCTGCCGTGAATGTCACCGACTGGCCGAGAAGCGTCGAGAAGCCGTAGGCCGACGAACTCAGCGCGGTGGTAGTCGCGGATGTCGAGAGTAGCGGGTCGATGGTGTAAGGAACCATTGTTGCTCCATAAGTCTGCCATCCAGGAGCCACGGCGATGGCCGTAATCGTTTCAGAGGCAGAAACTGTGATCGGGCCTGTATACAGCTTCGAACTGGGACTGTTCATTGGATCCGACCCGTCGGTGGTGTAGTAGATGGATGCTCCAGCCACTGCGTCGGTGATTGTCAACGTCGGCGCAAAGACATAGGTGCCGGATGGGAGGCTGAAGATCGGAGTCGGTGTGTAAAGGCCGGCAGAGATCGAAAGTGGCCAGCTTTCAAGATATCCAGGAGCCACGGCGATAACGGAAATCAATTCAGAGGCTGAAAGTGTGATCGGGCCTGTATATAGGGTCGAACTGGTGGTTGGATTTGAATCGTCAAAGGCGTAGTAGATAGATGCGCCGGGAGTGGCATCGGTAAGCGTCAAGATTGGCGTTGACCCTGGTAATCCGTATGGCGCGAATCCCCATGCCAGACTGAATTTGGGGGTGGCGGCGACCGGCAAGGAACCGGCTCTTGCTGAAACGCCGCTGAAAGCAGTTGCCACGATAAGTTCCGCAATGAGCAGAACCCGAAGACGCATAGCTTGCGCGCGTATGTACATTGTTTTCCTCCATTGGTCAGACGAGCCGTTTAGCTCGACTGAGTTATGGGAGACTTCAAACAAGCAGAGGTCTTTCTGGGCACTGGGTTTAGGCCTCATGTAGTCCGATGCGAAGACGGCCCAGCCATGGAGGCTGGGGGATGCCGGTCCTTGCGGCGAGAGTTTGTCTGAAGTTTCCATAGAGCTATCTATGAGCTTATCGCTGTTACATCATTTCTACGACTCTCGGTGTTAATAATCGGAGAATTTTTCCAGGCGCGCTATCGGCAGGCTATCGCTCTCCGCCGGCTTGCATTCAAGCGACGGAAAGCGGAGCCGTAGCAACTGTTTGAAAGAGGATGGCTTGAGGGACGCATGGATCGCGGCCAACGAAAATAGGTTGGAGGATCGCGCCGCCGCCTTCGTCCCGTGTCTGCGCGGCCCGATTTCATACCGCTTCAGAGCGCGGACAGGACCACGCCGAGCACCAGCAGGCCAACCAGCAGGCTGCGTTTGTCGGTAATTGCGTAGACGACCGGGTCCTCGTTCAGAGTTCCTCGCGCGGCCAGCAACCACAGGCGGGAAATCCAGAGCAGGAAGAGCGGCAAGAGAAGCCACAACCTTCCCGGATGGCTATATAGACGCGTATCCAGGTTGGAGATATACATGGTCAGCACAACCACCGATGCAAAAGCCGAAGAGGTTCCGAGGCTGCGCAACTGCTCGATGTCGGAGATCAGATAGCCTCGCCCGTTGGCCGGTTCTTCGCCGCGTAGGCGAAGAATTTGCAGTTCCGAGAACCGCTTCGCATAAGCCAGTGCGAGAAAGAAGAAGACCGAGAAGCCAGCCAGCCAGGTGGAGATAGGGACCCCGGTCGCGACCGAGCCGGCAAGTATTCGGATGGTATACAGGCCGGAAAGCACAATGACATCCACTAGCGGAATCTGCTTTAACCGCAGGGAATAGGCGGTCGTAGAAATCGCGTAAATGGCAAGCCAGCCGAGCAATCTGTAGGGAAATTCGAGCGAAGAGCCGGCCAGGGCGAGGATGTGCGGCAAGGCTAAAGCCAAACCTACGGCTCCGGCAAGCAGCAGCGCCGCGACCGTAACCCCGGACTGCGCGGACAAGTTGCCGGCCGCGAACGGCCGCCGGCGCTTCTTCGAGTGCCTCCGATCCGCCTCGATGTCCAATAGATCGTTCACTATGTATGTGGCCGAGGCACACAGCCCAAAGCTGAAAAACGCTACCGCCGCGCCTGCGAACAACCCGATGGTCGCGCTTGCCGAACCTCCCATCGCCCAGGGATGAGCCAACAGGAGAGGCAGGAAAATAAGCGAATTCTTGGCCCATTGATGCAGGCGGATCGCTCTCAGCCAAGCATCCGCTGGCGGAGTCGAATCCTCGAATCGGCGAACCGGCGCGACCCCGGCGGCACGCAACTCCGCTTGCAACCGCCCGGTCGGGTTGGCCACCATGGGTTCCTCGCATCGGGCCAGCGCGATCAGATCGGGCGAGGCGTTGCCGATGTAGGAAAACCGCTCTCCAAACCGCTTCTGGAGGGCTTTGTATTTGCATTCGCCGGCAAGATTTCGTTCGCCGTCCGAGGCCAGCACTCCGGCGAAGATTCCCAGACGATCGGCTACGCGCTCGGCAAGTTTCCGATCGGCGGCAGTGGCCAGATAGATTGGACGGCCGTCGGCAAACTGTTCAAGAAGAAAATCGAGCAACGGCTGGTTGTAGGGGAGCGCGCCGACGTCCAAACTGACCGCCCGGCTTAAATCCCGTTTGAAAGCGGCTCTGCCCTGCAAGAGCCAAGCTGGAATTTGCCGCAAGGCCAACGGATTCTGCCGCGCCAGGGCAAGCACCGAGTCGACGAGCGTATCGGATTTGACCAGCGTTCCATCCAAATCGACGCAAAGCGGCACTGCCGCCGCATCCAGAATGCCGGCGTCGGACGGTTCGCTGTAGATGTCTCGCAAGCCAGACGGCGCGTAGCTCGAAGCGGTGACGGTAGACAGCAGCTCTGCGCTCATCGCGCCTCCTTATGGGAATGTGAATAGAAGATTACAAATTCATTAAATGAGAGTAAATTTATTGGCCGGGCGCGTGAATGTATTTAGCGGGCGCTGGGGCGAAGTCCCTTGTTTTCGGTCCGTGGCATTGCAATAACAGGCAAAACCAAAGTGAAGGATACGAGCAAAACGGGCTAATTTCGACGGACAGCGCGCCGATAACCAAGCAGAGACACCGGAAGAGATGAAGGCGTTCCGCGATTGACTCATGTCTTCAGGCTCTCTGCGGATAGGAGTGCGAACATGGGCCTTTTCAATCGTCGGAGCAGGGATAGGGAGACGAACAACCGCATGGAGTTCCAGCGAGCTTTCATCCGATTTCACTTTCTGTTCGCACTCATATTGGGATTTGCTTGTCTTGCCGCTCTCACATCCTGTTCGTCCATGTCGGGCAATCTCCGGTCGGCTTCCAACCCTCAATGCCTCATCGTTCCATCGCCTGCGGCGGTCACGGTGACGGCCGGCACCCAGTTGCCGTTTACCGCGAGTTCATGCGGCGCAACCGGGCCGAGCGGACATTGGGCGGTGAATGGAATCGCGGCGGGGAACTCCACCTATGGGACGATAACGGCGAACGGCCTCTACACTGCGCCAACGGTCAACCCTGGAATGGCCGCGAGTGTCTCGCTTGTGAATCTCCCCAGCAGCGCGAGCGCAGGCGCTTCCACCGTGACGATCGTCAATCCTCCTCCAACGCCTTTTCAAGGCGCAACCTACGCGGGGACGGTGCAAGGCTGGAATGCGAGCCTGTTGCCGTGGATCGAAGAACTCTCCGGACTGACCTGGAACCCAACCGCCCGCACTTGGACCGCAACCGCTGGATGGACTGTGCCCGCCCAAGGAATCGCGCCTAATGTCTACTATCTCGAAGAGGCCATACGCCCCGCGACCCGCATGGCGATCGTCCATCAGGACATCCCATTCATGGAAGAACTGGCGATGTTTCATGTAGCCTTGCTCGAGTTGCGAACCACGACCATCGGCAATCTGCTCCAGAATGCACCGCCGAATTCCGTCATCTTCATCGACGGCGCGCCATCCGACCGGACCTTTGCCTGGTTTGAGCCTTACAGCGCCACACAGGTTCGGATTCGCGATTATCAGCTTGGCAACGCGCAGTATCTATCCACCGCTGCGCGGCTGCTTCGGGCGATCGCCCAAATGCCCGCCGGAGAAAGAACCGAGCCGCTTCTCATCTTTGTGCAGCAGTACAGTTCCTTCCTGGTCTCGGAGCAACTGCTGCGCCTGATGTATGGGAGCACGGCGTGGTCGCACTGGGACAATCCCAATATTCCTCAGCCCGTCGTTTCGGCTTGGACGTTCCTGGCCGCGACCGGTTACCGGCCGCCGGACCCCATCAAGTTCGAGGCGGCGATGACAGATATGGAGTTGTGGCTGGTTGCCGACTCGGCCGAGGCGCTTGCGGCCAATCAAGCCGCTCCCGAGTTGAACATTCTCGACAGCGAAACGCAATCGCAGTTGCAGCAGGCTGTGACCGCGGGGGTTTCACTGATGCAGGCGCGATGCCCCCATGCGGTTGCCCCCGACGGCGCGGACGTACTTTCCCTCTTTGCCGGCGACTACGACGACTACATCGATTACGCCTATGCGGGAGCGACCGCCCCCAGCCAGCCGACAGCGCCAGACCCCAAGACGGGACTGAGCTGGGACATCTCTCACTCCTATCGTTTTCCGGTAGTCTTCCGCAGCCTTTACGAGACCAGAAGCGCGACCGGAGCGAGTTTTCCCACGATGAAAGATATGGTGGCGCTCGGCAACACTTACACGCATCTGGCATTCAACGGAAATTCACAATTGCCCGCCTTCAATAACTTCGTCGATGGCTGGAACGGCTGGTTTGGAGTGGAACAAGCGGATATTCCTAATGGCTACCCTCCCTATCAGGACTGCCAGGCGCAACAGAGCAACGATAACTGCCTTATTCCGGGCGCAGTGCAGGGATGGGGAGAACTGGGTTACCTGAATCCCAGCGTAGCCTCGCTTTCCCAGGCTCTCATCGACCTCGCCTACGACGATTCGGGCGCAACTGCCGCTTTCAAGAACCAGCATTACTACTATGTCGGCCAGCCGTACAGCGCAAACGCCGGAGTCTATCCGCAGTTGATGGTCTATGTGGCGGCAGACAGCGCGGAGCTGCTGCAATAGACTCGGCCTCCTGTAGCTTCCCAGAGCGGGGATTCGACCGAAGAAGACGAACATCGGCCAGTTTCGTTCAATGCCGGGAAACTTATGTCAGGATTTCAAATGCGGCTTATAGCAAACCGGCCCTTGCGACGATAACCACAAACTCGATCTGTATGGCAAGGAACAGCGCGATGGCGGTTGCGGCTGCAATCCTTCTGCCACGCAGTCTCTCCAGTGCCGCCCGCGGAGCGCCCCGGATGAATGGAAGCGCAAAAGCCGCCGAGGCCGCCATCAGCAGCGGTTCCATCGGGAAGCGATAGCGCGGATGAGAAAAGGCTACGAAGTACGGACTGGCATACAGGAGGCACAAGGCGAGCAAAAGACAAGCTTGGACCAATCCGCTCTTCCCTGCCCCATCGTTCCAGCCCGAATCCAGGCCCTTCCAGGTGGGCAGCGTTGCCAGATAAAGAATCGAGCCAATCGCCACCAGAAAATAGAGGGCCGCGTCGATAGCGACCATCGTCAAACCCAGCATTTTGGGGAATCCATATTCCTCGATCGCATAGGCGCCGGCATAGGTGTTCAGGGCGAAGAAGACGCAGACACGGTTGAATGTTCGCAGCAGAAACAGTCCGGGGCGGTGGACGACATACTCCCGCGCGATGCTGGAGTACCGCGCCAGCTCTTCGGGCGTTTCCGATGTGCCCGCTGCCTCTCCGGGCTGGTGGTGGCTGCCCATCCACCATGTTCTGTAGAGCGGCGTTTGCGGATTGTTGCCATAGTAGAAGTTCTTCGCATTGGCGGTATTGATCGCCACCCATTGCCCCGTGCCGCCATGCACGTAGCCTACCCAGGCGGCGACCATCGCCAGCGGGATGAGGCAAACGGCCGTACCAGCCAAGCGGCTCTTGGCGCGCCAAGCCAGATAGAACGGCGCGAACGAAAGAAGAATCAGGCTGGCGGGGCGCAGCAGCGTCATGCAGCCGATGACGGCTCCCAGGGCCCACGGCGCGCTACCCGCCTTGCCGCGCTTCACTCCCAGCAAGATGCAGGCGGCCAACGTGAGCAGCATCGCCGATGGCATCTCCGTGACCGGCTCGACCGAGGCGCAGATCATCCCCGGAGCGAAGGCCAAGGGCAGCAGAGCCAGATTGCCGCAGGCCGGTTCCCCGGTCAGATGCAGGGTCATCCGGTAAAGCGCCCAGCACAGAGCCAGATAGAACGGCAGCATGGCCAGCCGAGCCGCCAGTTCCGATGCACCGAATGTGGAAGCGACAGCCGCCAGATACAGCGGCAGCCCCGGCGGCCAAAACGGCACAAAGCGCCGCCCAGCGGCCAGATCGGCCCCCATCCGGGAGTAGCTGGCCGCGTCGCTCATCAGTGGCAGAGGCGCGATGCGGAGCAGCATGAGAAGCCGCGCCGCCAGACCGAGGAGCACAATCCAGGCCGTGGCGGCGCGCCCTCGCATGAAATTGAGCAACCGATTCAATGTTTTCCTCAAGCGTCCCGACTCCAAATTCACTCAACAAAAAAGCTGTCATTCGGAGCGACGTTTGGCGCGTTGTTCGCGCCAAACGCAGTCGAAGAACCTGCATTTTCACCGCAGCATGGCTGCGAACCTGGTAAGAGGGCGGTGCGCTCAGTAAGGCGCGGAGAGAATAAAAGAGCTGGCGGAGTTAGCATCGAAGAACAGATAGCCGCAGTTCGGGTCCGCGGCGCAACTGTTCGCATCGACCACGAGCTGCTCCGGCTCAGGGATTATGCCGGGCAAGGGCGAATCGTTGGTGAAACTGCCTTCATCCTTCGGCGATCCAAGCTGGCCAACAATGGTGGTGACAAGGATATCGTCGGAGCCGTCGGTCGCGGGCGTGATCCTGCGGATTGCGAAGCTGGCATCGTCCGCGACGTAGAGGGTGACTGGCGTATTCGGGCCGTTGTCCACCGCCGCAATCCCGTCCGGCCCGGCAAAGGTGGCTGTACTCCTGTTTCCATCTACAGCTCCCACTGTTGCGCTGGCGATTCCGGCAAAAGTCGAAACGGTGCCATTCGGCTGTGTGCCATCTTGAGTGATCTTGACGATGATATGGTCGGTCGGATCCCCGACATAGACGTTCCCGCTGCTATCCACGGCCACGCCGCTTATGGCGGGAGTGTCGGCGGGCCCATTAAGGGTGCCGATCGTCGCTTTCGGGCCGGTGGCGTAACAGTACTCTCCCCCGAATCCTGTATTGGTATATCCCGCCAAAGTGCATACGTTGCAGGCCGCTGTGGAGGGGTTGGCGATCTTTCGGATGTTGTTGTTTACATTATCGGCAACGTACAGAGTTCCCGCGGCATCGACGGCGGTGCTGGTAAGCGAGACGGCGATGCTTGCGGGGGAACTGAAGAGTGTACCTGTTGGATTCCCGGTTTGTTCGTACAAATCAGGAGAGCAAGACCCATCAGCATAAAGTTCGGTACTGGCGAAATACGTAGACCCGTACCAATCTCCAGCGATGGTAGTCACCTGGGCATACTCCTGTGAGGTTGCTGGCGCAATCATGCGAATTGTCCCGTTACCGCTGTCCGCGACAAACAGGTTGCCGGAGGTGGGGTCATATACCACTCCAATTGGGCCATCGAATTCGCCGCAAGTTGCGGATTTATAACATCCTGTTCCGGGAATCGCCGGACCGTCCCGATACCCCGCAGTTCCCGAATTGCCAGTGCTCACGGGAGGATTCGATTGGAGGCCAGGAACTCCCGCATAAGTGGAAACCATGCCGCCAGACGCAATCATCCGGATGAGGTTGTTTTGTGTGTCCGCGACATAGAGGTTTCCGCTGCCGTCCAGAGCAATGCCGCCACCGCCTAGACGGAAGTAAGCCGCCGTACCGGCTCCATCCAGATAGCCTTGATAAGTCAGATTTCCAGCCAAGTCGGCGATCTCGCCCACCGGAACCCGCACTGTCGCGCTGGCGGTGCCATTGCTGTTGCTCGCCGTGAGCTGATAATCAGTGGAAACCGTTGGGGCAACTTGAAGGCTGGTTCCGGTGACCGGAACCTGGACATTGGCAGCGGAGCCGTTGATCGAGCATCCTGGTGTGGAGCATTCAATGCTCAAGCTGGTGGCGTCGTCTAAAACCTCCCAGCCGAGAGTCACGCTCGTTCCCGTCACGCCGCTCGCGCTCGCTGGATTGGCCGTGAAACTGGAGATCACCGGCGATGCAGTCGGAGAAACGGTTACGGTTGCCTGCGACTGCGCCGTCGCCGCGAGGCCGTTCTCTGCATTGGTTGCGGTAAGAGTATAGGTATAGGTGGCTACCTGCGAGGGGAAGACTTGGACGCTGCCGCTGGCGCTGGTTTCGGTTAAGACAGTCCCATCCACATCGTCGGCAATTGTGATGCTGGTGAAGGGCTGGCTAACGGTCCAACTTAACGTGGAACTGCTGTTTAGCCCAATTTTCGCGGGAACGGCCGAGAAACTGACCGTCGGAACGGAAACGACGGTCACAGATACTTGGGAGTACACAAAAGTCCCCGTCGGAATCGAATTTGTGAATATGCATGGCGGCGACAGCGAGTTGGGCGCCACGCCCGTGGAGCTCGTCGAACTGGTTAGACAAGGCGCGGTTAACGGCCCCGGCGGCAATCCCAAGGGGTTAGGCAACCCCGCTGGGCTTACCGCGAAAAGGGTGTAGGTGGTGTTCGCGGTGGGATTCGGATTGACGAGGTAGGAGCCGTTTCCGTCCGCGCCGGTAGGTTGAAACGACGCGCCATCGGTGTTGCCTATACATTGCCCCGATTTTGACTGGCATGGCGCAATGAACGCATAGCCGTTGGAGATATTCCAATTGAGCGTGACGCTACTGCCCGCGATAATGGCGGGTGTCGCCGAAGCTGCGAAGCCGTTCACGGTGAAACTGTTCACGGTTGGCAAGGGCACGGGCGTGACGGTGGCCTGCTGCGTCTGCGTGTTGCCGAGGGCGTCGGTGGCGGTGATGGTATAGGTGGTGGCGGCGGTAGGCGTCACGCTGACGCTGCTGGCGGAGATGGGCGTGACCGACGCGGAGGTCAGGGCGCTGGTTCCGTCGCTGATGGAGAGGCTCACGGCCCCGGTCTCAGTCCAGGCGAGCGTGCTGCTTTGTCCGGCGGTGACGATGGCCGGAGTGGCGGTGAAGCTGGCGATATTGATTGCTCCGAGGTTGGGGGAGTATCTAACTCCGCCGCATCCCCCGCTGCCGAGGACGAGGGCAAGCGCGCCGAGGCCGATGGACTGGTGAAGGTATGCGCGGAAGAACTGGCGAAGGGTGCTCCGGGAGGGAAACGATGTATGCAAGCGGGCATTGAATCTCATGGCTAACTCCGGGTACGGCAGGGTCGAACGAACTTGTGGATCGGCGACTCCCAGTTCCCAAGAACGGGACCTGGACACCCATATCGTGATGATGAAAATTGCCTAATCATGCGGTGCAGACGCTAAAACGCAAGTTTGAGGCCGAACTGCAGGGTGCGCGGGCGATGGGCCTCGATGGGGTGCAGGAATCCGTTGCCTGTGGTGCAGGTGGAGGCGCCGGCCGAATAGCCTGTGGTCACGTCTCCATAGCAGGAGATCATGTTGCTGGACGTGTTGCCCTTGATGGGATCGTAGACGACGAACTGGGTGTTATTGAAGACGTTGAAGGCTTCGGCGCGAAACTGAAGGTTGCCGCCTTCCCAGGTCTTCATCTCCTTGAGCAGGGCTATATCGAAGTTGGTGCGGCTGGGATTGTTGAGATAGTTGCGTCCGGCGTTGCCCTGGGTCAATCCGCGCGGAGCGACGAACTGGCAGGAGTTGCCGATGATGGGGCCGACGGTTCCGGTGTCCTTGTATCGGGTATAGCAATGCGCGGCGTGGGGAACGACGTCTGGGTACGAATCGGCTCTGTCGTCGAGGGCAAGACCGGCGTTGTCCGGCACGGATACGCCGTTGCCGCTTCCTTCGTTGAGTACGCTGAAGGGGGTTCCGGTCTGGTAGAGCGTCAGGCCGGAGAGCGACCAGTTGGAGAAGATCATCTTGATCGCGGGAGAGAGGTCGCCGTCATCCTCGTTGTCGCCCGGCGTATTGCCCTCGACGCCGGCAGAAGCGGCCTTGGGCTGGTCGTCGTTGACGGGCGGCTCGGCGGGCCGGGTGAAGAAATCCATGAAGTTCCTGACCGCGCGGAGCAGGGGCAGGCGGTAGATATAGTTGACGTTGATGAGGATGCGTTGATCGAAGTCGGAGCTGGCGCGATTGGCGGGCAGATCGTCGGCATCGACGAACGATGAGGCGAAGCGGTCCGAGGCGGTGTCGATCGAATGGGAGTAAGTCAGGGTAGCTGCCAGATCGAGCGGCCCGTGGGCGTGATGCGCGGTCATCTGCAAGGAGCTGTAACTGGAGCCGGCGACGTTTCTGAGGGCGATCACTTTGCCGACGCCCTGATAGGGGCGGTAATAATTGTCCGAGAACGGATGCGCTTGGAAAGCGTTGCACGCTGCGTTTTCACCTGCAACTACGGCCGGATTGCTCCAATTCGGATCGCTTGGGTTCGTGAGGCCCGATGTATTGCCTGTACAGACAGCAAATGTAATGGGATCGTTCGGTCCATAGGGATTGATTCCCGCAGGCACCGGCGGCAGTTGGTTCAGTTGCGCGGCGACGGCTAGGTGCGTTCCCTTGCTGGCGACATAGGCTATGCCCATCTGATTGTCCTTGTCGATCTCCTTCTGGATTCCGAAGCTCCATTGCTGCACATAAGGCCAGACGGTGTTGTCCGGGATCGAGATCATGTTCAAGGCCCCCTGTGCCCGCGATCCGCTCGTTATGCCGGAAACATCATCGGCGATACCGATCGATTGAAATTCTTCATTGGACAACGACATACTGAGAACCTGGGGTGGGTTGCCCATCAGAGAACCCACATTGGCTTCGCTGCCGGTGCCGTGCTCGTAGAAGATGCCGTATCCTGCGCGGATCGAAGTCTTTCCCGTTCCCGTCGGATCCCAGGCAAAGCCCACGCGCGGCGAAGCGTTGAAGCGGTGCGGGGTTTGGCAACTTTGTGGCACGCTATTGGCTCCGCACTGAACCAAACCATTCAACAGAACGGGGTCCGGATTTGTTCCGTTGAACGGAACGGGGACTTGATTCAGAGCGTATCCTCCGCCATTGGGGTTCGGATAGGACGCATAATTCAGTTGTCCGTAATCGTCCAAGGCTCTATTGGATGTCGTCATCAGATTCGGATTGAAGGCCGCCGGATCCCAGTTATAGAGCGTGTTTCCATCCGGCTTCCAGTTCTGGAAGATATTGATGCGCATCCCCAGGTTGACCGTCAGGCGAGGGGTGGCCTTGAAGTTGTCCTGAAAGTAAGGCTCGAGTGTCCAGTAAGAGACCTTGTATGTGATCTGCGTGTTGTCCTGCTGGTAGGATTCGGTATCTCCTTCTTGCAGAAAACCGTTCGTCCCGTTGCTGTAGAACTCAAAAGCCTCAAAAGCATTGCCTTCTTTGACAGGAATTCCATTGGAACCCTCAACGTACCCCGAGTTGCTGAAGGTCAGCAGCCCTTGCTCGTCGCCGCTGTTGGCGCCGTTCACGCCGCCGAACTCATGCCGCGCCGCGCCCACCAACTGAATCCCGAACTCCAGGGTATGCTTGGAGAGCGACTTGCTTACATTGTCGGAGATGGTTCCCGCGCCGCGCGTGTGATACCAGGGCATATACGAGGTATCGATGTTGAAGCCCGCCCCGCCGTATTCGGCGTTGGTTCCCGCGAAGACAAGGCTGGGCAGCTTTCCGCTGCCGTTCGGGAAGATCGATCCCATGGGATTTGCAACGTTGTCGATCCCTGAAGTATCGAGGGAAACTCCAGGTCCCGGCACATCTTCGAGCGATATCCGCTGCCATGTCGCGCCCAGGGAGAAGTCATTGAAGAGAGTCGGAGAGAGAACCGTGGTCAGGTGAGCGACGGCGCTGATTCCGGGTCCGAGGAAGCTGTTCTCCACAGACGGAAAGCTGTTGATGTAACCGGCCCATTGCGGGACGGCGGCGGTCGTCTGCCAGTGGTCGTGAACGCCGGTGGCGAAGAACTTCCACTTATCGTTGAAGGAGCGATCGACGCGGAGCAGGTCTTCGCGATAGTCGGTGGGCGGCGAGACCGCGGCCACATAGCAGGAGCCGATGCTGGAGACGCAGCCGGCGTTTGCGTTGGCGCGGGGAATCATGCCGGTTTTGAGATAGGCCGTGGCTATGGGGTTGATGTTCTCCTGGTTCGGTGCAAGTCCCGTCGTGGCGCTGGTGCCAGGACAATCGGGATATTGACTTGAAATCCCCCCTCCCGCCGAGCAAACGTCGCTGAAATCCGCGACGGTTCCGTAACTCCGGGTGAGAATGTTATAGCCGCGCTCCGCGTCGGAGGGAACGGCCTGGTTGAACTCGAAGGGGGTCTTCTCCTTGCGCCACTCCTCGGAGAGGAAGAAGAAGGTCTTGGCAGGCCCCGATCCGCGCAGATGGGGGATGGAAAGCGGCCCGCCGAAGGTAAATCCGAAGTCCTGCCTGCGGTAGAGCGGCGCCTTGCCCGGCTCGTCGAAGTAGTTGCGGGAGTTGAAAGCCTCGTTGCGGACGAAGTCGTAGGCGACGCCGCGCAGCTTTTCCGCTCCGGATTTGACCGCGAGCAGGACGGTGCCGGAGGCGCTGCGCCCGTACTGCGCGCCGTAGTTGGAGGTCAGTATCTTCATGTCCTGAATCGAGTCCAGGCTGGGATAGACCAGCAGCGTGGCATGGCCGCGGCTGGCGGCGATGTCGACATTGAGCACATCGTTGCCGTCGACATCGAAGGAGTTGTACTCGGTGCGTCCGCCGTTGACGCTGAACTTGGCGCTGCCCACCACGCCGACCTTGGCCTCATCCTGGCCGGTCTGGTTGCTGACGCCGGGAGTTTGGGTGAGGAAAGTTAGAAAGTTTCTCCCGTTCGTCCCGAATGTGGTCATTTGCTGGCCTGTCAGTTGGCCGGTAACCTCGGCGGTCTCTGTATCCAACTGAAAGTTTTGGGTACTGGTGACCACAATGCTGCTCACATCGGTCTGCGGCAGAAGCTGCGAGTCCAGAATGGTTATCTTGCCGTCCGTCAACTGCGCTGGAGCGGTAAAGTCGGCAAAGCCCGGTGCGCTGATCGTTACATTCGCCGTCCCGGCGGCCAAGCCTGTAAGAATGTAACGTCCGGTCGCATCCGTGACTACTGTCTCCTCTCGCCCGCTGCTGTCGCGCACCTTTACTGTTGCCTCCACGATCACGGCCTTGGTTGGGTCGGAAACAGTGCCGGCGAGGGAAGCCGGCGAGACTTGCGCATTGGCGTCGGAGAGAGTCTGTGGGCTGGAACCAGGCTTATTGGCATTCTGGGCATAGCTAGATGCCGTGAGCGCGGCAAGAACACACCCTGCGATCAAAACGTTACGCATTCGATTCCTCGTGAAAGTTATGGAGTTGAAGATTGAACCTGAAGGGAAGAAAGAAGGAGGTTATGGATTGGACTTCGCCTGCGCCGCTGGAACCGCAGCGGTTTCCGACTTCGACGGGGTTGCCGTAGCGGAGGCTGGTTGCAACTCTTGCAGCGGCGGGCGATGCGCGTCGAGTTGCTTGGCCATCCACTCGAAGAGACGCCCATTGGAGTTGGCGTTGTACATATCCCGCGAGCTGGGAAAGCGAACGACATTCGCCGTGGCCGGCGCGGCCGCCGCGAGCTTGTCCACAACCGCCTTCGGTTCGCCGACGCTGGCATCGAACTGCATACGGATTTTCCGCGCCTTCAACTGCGGCAGATAGTGAAGCGGCTCGAGCGGTTCCAGAGCCTTTTGGAAATCCGGCTTCAGAGAATCGGCCCGAACGTCCTGCTGAATTGCGGGAAAGTTCGCAAACCATTCCGGCCAGTCTGCCCAAGGATCGAGCAGATCGATAACTTTGAGGCGCGGCTCGACACTGGCCGTCAAAATTGCGATCGCTCCGCCAGACCCCTGCCCAAAGATTCCCACGCGGCTCATGTCCAGATCGCCTCTGGATTGCAGAAAATCGAGAATCATTTGGATGTCGTGCGCGGTCGAGGCAATCGCTTCCGGCATCTTGCGGATGAAGGTATCCTTGAGCGGACGGTATTGAGCGCGGTGACCGGTCAGCGCCGAGACGAAGCCGACGGCGGCCGCGCCGCCCGCCACAACCCGCTTGCAGTAGCCGTCGTCCTTGAAGCGGTCGGTCTCCGATGGGTAGCCATAAAGATAGAGAACCACGGGAGGATTCTTGACTCCGCGAGGGAGAACGACATACAGATCGATCGGGTCGTTTTCGCGCCAGCTCACCTGCCATAACTCGCGGACAAAATCGGGTGTTTGCCCTCGGCTTCCCAGCAGCGGTTCCACTGCGCGCAACTCGCTCCCCTTGAGCGTCAACTCGTAGAAGCTCTCCGCGGAATGCGCGAGGACCATTCCCGTTCCAGACTCATTGGGAACCATCTTTGGCATCTCTGGAGCCGATTCCGGGGCATCGCGCTTTTCGGATTCAGGCTGTGTGGGAGAAGAATTCTTGGACGGCGGAGATGCAGGAGATTGCGCGCGAGCACTGGCCGCGTTGAAATAAGACAACGCAAAGGTTGACGCTATAACTGCTTTGAGGAGGCTCGTTTTTAACATGACGGTTTCCTAGAAGGTTCTCCGCCCCCGCGGTATTCGCGGGGGCGGAGGATGGAACGGGAAGAAGCGCCGCCACTTGCAGGCTCGATGCTTCAACGTGGGCAGATTACTGCAACAGGCCAACCTGCTGGTTGCCGCCGGTGTCGGTGATGAAGTCCAGCTCGGAGGCAATGGTCAGCACCGCGCCGCCCATGTCGCCGCCGGTCTCGGGAACGCCAGGCTTGAAGCCGTTATCCGCAACGACAGCGCCGCCGGAGTAGGTGTCCTGCTGCGCGAAGTGCGAGTGGAAGACCTGCAGGCTGTCGATCGGCAGCAGGTCGGTGATGATGCCGGTGCCCGGCTTGGAGGCATTCTCCACGTTGGTCACGATGGTTTCAGCAAGGTTGGTGGCGGCGGTATACGGATCCCAAAGCAAGCGATACTTGCTCCAGATGGGGTAGTTGCCTTGAACGAGGTTGGGGAAGCTGAGGTTGGGGCAGGAGATTACAAGGCCACCGGAGGAAGTGCACTGCGGAAGATAACCGTAGCCGCCGGGGTTGGAGGCCGGACCGGAGTAGAGAGGATCTACACCGTCGACAGTAAGATACTTCAGCACAGACTGATCGCCGTTATAGCTGCTGAAGCCCCAGAAGGCGTAGCCGAGGCTGTCTGCATAGTTCTTGACGGAGGTGATCATCTCGCCGGTGCCGATCGCGCGGCCGCGAGTTCCGCCGTAGGTGTCGATGTTCCAGAAGGGGTTTCCGCTATCGACCGTGCAGGGCACGGTGACGCAGGTGGTGTTGGCGGGATTGATGCCATTCTCCTGGCCGCTGACGATGCCTGCGGCAAAGTGGGTGGCATTGATCTCGAGGGAGTTGGGGATGGACCATTCCATCGTATTGTAGGTGCCGGAGATAGGCTCGCGAATGAACACACTGAGCGGCACAGCCGCTTCGGTCTGGCTGTAGGTAGGCAGTTCGCTGGAGTAGGGGTTGAAGCTCACGCCGGCGGTGTAGCCCAGGTCGCGAACGTAGGCGATATTGCCGAGGATCGCGTTGGACAGTTCGAAGCGGTTGATGTTGGTGTAGTTGCCGTCGCCGAGGTGGCCGGAGGAGGTATTGCTGACGTTCGCAATTACCAGGACCGGAGCGGCACCGAGAGGCTCCTCGAAATACTCGCGAAGGCCGCTGGTAGCGCCACAGCCGGTTGCGCCAGTGATGGGGTCCGTATCGCTGCACACGATGGAGAAAGCGACCGGGTTGGCGATCGTGGAGGACTGCGAACTCTTGATGGCGGTACCGATGGGGCCGAGTGTGGTGGTGGTGGGACCGTAGCCGAGGCCAGTCACGCCGCGTCCGCTCATGAACTGGCCAATTGGGGTCAGAGCGCGAACGGTAGCGAAGAGGGCATCCTCGGGCCGAATGTCGGTGTTGGCGGCATTGAGGATAGCGCCGTTAACGATGTTGTAGATGGCCGTCGGCAAAGTGGTATCCGCGCCGATCAGCGGAACCAGATTGGCTCCGGCGGTGCCGACGAGGTTGGCTCCGAGGGCCAGAGAACCACGGGCCTCATACTCGCGAACGCCGACGATCGAGTCGACCGAGGCGTAGAAGCAAACCACGCCGGCGCCAGTGACTCCGTTGGCGGCATTGTTGTCCCAAGCGATCCAGATGTTGGCGGGTTCGTCGGCGATGAAGGTGCTGGAGCCGACGGCGCCGCTGCGCGGATCATGGAGCACGATCTGCGTCCCGGCGGCAACGGAGCCGTTCTTCTTGCTCCAGTGGTTGGCTCCGCAGAGCGGGTAGGCGGAGGGCGCGATGGCGAGGGATGCGGCGACGCCGAAGGTGTTGAACTGCGCCGACGAGCCGGCGGTGTAGAAGTTCTCCGCGGGCGCGTACTGGGCATTGGCGCCGATTGCGCCGAACGAGGCCGCGAGAAGCGCCAGGGCGGCGATACAATACTTGGAATTCATTTTGAAACTCCTCTGGATTCCGGGCCATCTTGCTGGCGGGAATCTGTTAAGGGGTGGATAATGAGAATCGGATGTGTTCCTCCGTTCCTGACTTTCTGCTCCAGGCGCGCCCGTGAATCCGTCAAGAAGCATCGGCGCGTCCGGTTCATCCTGGGCGGAAGTGCACATCCACCCAAGCTTGAATTGAAACTCTTGGAGTCTCTGCAATGGCGCTCGGATAGGCGCCGTCCCCGCGAATCCTGCTTTTGCAAGGCTTGCTTGGAGGTTTATTCAACTGCCGACCTTCCGCAGACGATAGTACCAAGCCTTTGCATATTGAGAGTTAAAAGACGGCGAATTTTACGGCTGGGATAAGTTCCTGGCGGCGATCATGGCGGCGTTTTCGGCAACGGCGGAGTAGAGCGCGCCTCCGTAGATATCCAACCCTTTCACAACATTTACCTTATATGCGCCGTTCCAAGAAAAATGGCGCTCGCGAAACTCCGCGATTGCCGGATTTTCGGCAAATGCAAGGCCTACGAGCGAAGCCTCCAGCCTTGCCAGATCGGCATTGGCAAAAGCCAGTTCGGACCACCCCATGATCTCGCCGGGAAAAAGACAGGGGCGCTTGGGGTTGCGCATATCGCAGAATTCGGAAGGTGGATACCCGAATCCGTCGCCGTTATAGCCAATGCGAAACCATCCATCGCTGCCGTCGAAGAAGTTACGGAAGAGCGGACGCGACCAATCCCCGTCGAAGACCCTGTATACATACTGGTTGGCGACCAGTTGCACATCCTTGTAACTTGGAAACTCCGATCCCAGCGCCTTGCGATTCTCGTAAAGCGCGCGCAGAAAGATGGGGAGGCGATAGATATGGCTTATGTCCCAACTCACATCCGGGTTGGCTCGCTTTTGCCAGGTCGCGGGCAGCTTCTCGCCACCCACGGCGCTGAACTCATTGTCGGAAACGTTCGGATAATCCCCGTTGAAGTAGCTCGCGCTGCCGACCGACTCGCCCTTGAAGTCTTTGGTCTCCGGGTAACTGGCGCGCTTGAGTTGAAAGAATCGTATTCCCGTCGCCATCGCTGCGCGCAATCGTTTCAGGCTGCGCTCGTCGATCTTCGCCAGTTGCGGATCGTTGGCATTGGCGCCAAGCGCCTCCGCGACCGATGCCAGCAGCCATAAGTCGATGTCGGACATGGCGGTGTCCCACTTGCCCTTGCCATTCATCGCTCCAATCGCCGCCTCCCAGCCGGCAACCCTACCTTCAATCCCGATCCCGCCCAGAGGGGACAGCCTTTCGTAAAAGAGATAGCGTTCCAACTGATCCTTGACGATGAATTGCGTGTACAGGCTGGCAAAGTTCCTCATGGCCGGCGTTCGCGTCTTCTCCGGCAATACCGTCACCGCTCTCAATAGCTCTGCCGCCGGATGAAGCCACTGCGCGTTGAAGAGTTCGCGTTCTCCAGCCTCTTGACCAAATGCGGTGGCGAAGGTTCGCGCCGCGTGGTCGGTTGCGCTTAGCCGATTCTTGGTTTCCACTGTAACTCTGGGGCGTTTCAACAGGTCTCCCACAGTCTCGGTCTGGCGCAGCATGACGATGTAATACTGCGCCATCTCGTCCAGCGTGCGAATGTCCCCGCACACCCGAGCGGCCTCCAGCGCGGGGCGCATCGCCATCTCCGAGTTATAGAGAGATTCGCCTAAAAGGTAAGTATGCGGGGCTATCTCCCAACGATCTCCCTCCCATTTAAGTCCAGACAAGGCTTCGCCTACATCTGCGCGGCCTGTCGCCTCCCATGTATGGCGCAGGGTAGCGCAGTCGGCCCTGGCATCGAGTTGCGCCGGGAGCGGCAGCCGCAGGTCTTCGGCTTCCCGTTTGCCGTCCAGTCGAAGGTGGTAGACGATGCCGGCGATCAATCCAGCATCGTTGGCGCGCAATTCGAGCTCGGCTCCCTCGAAGTCTCTTGCCACTACCGGAGTGACAAAGCCGTCGGCATCGTCTATTTCCAGCTTGTGATGTCCGCCATGCGCAGTAGTGAACCGAACCAGGTCCGTGTCTTGGCTCTGAGATATTCCAAGAGCAGCCTGCGACCGGCCGAAGCCCTGCGATAGAGCCGCCAATGCCAGCGGAACGAGATAACAGATCGCCGCTCCACAGCTAAGTTTGTCCATCGACCAGCTCCCTATCTTCACCGATTCACAATGAATGGCGCGGTCGCCCAGAAACGGCGATTCGCAGCGTTTGTCAATAACAAGTTCAAGACGCGCTGAAACGCTCGTCGCGCATACGCCTTTGTGCCCGCTTGGGAATCAAGCAGGAACCGGCATTCCTTTTTTGGCATCTACGGACTGCGATTGGCCGGCAATTTCAAAGGCCATTTTTTCGAATCGATCGACTAGAACCGAGATGCTGTACTCGCTTTCAATATGCGCGCGGCCAAGTTCTCCGTATCGGGCCAGTTCCAGAGGGGTACGGCCAGCCATGAAGCGAATGCCTTCCGCCAAAGCCTGGGGGTCGTTTGCCGCCACGGACAAGCCGCATCCGGAATCCCGGACCGGATCGTTCTCCGTGCAACTGCCGAAGACGACCGGACGGCCCGCCGCGAGGTAGGCGTACAGCTTGCTGAAACTCATCCAGTTCCTTGAAGCTCCGTCTTCGCTGTTGTTGATGACGAAAGCGTCGGACTCATGCAGAACCTCGTGTAGAAGGTTCCTCGGCACCGAATCTTCAAACCGGACGTTTCGGATGCCTTCGTTCCGCGCTCTGGCAACAAGCGACGGTTTGCATTCGCCGTTGCCAACGAACCGAATCAGCACGTTATGCGTACCCGACTCTTGAAGCATCCTGGCCGCGTCCAGCACGGCATCAAGGCTGTTCCATCGATTGTGCGCGCCGATGTAACTTACGGTAAAAATTCCGTCGTCCGGCGCCGGACGGGGCTGGGGACTCATCTCCAGATCGACACCATGGGGAATCCAGAGTATCTTGCGCGGGTCGGCTCCATAACTGGCAAGCAATGGGGCCGAATGCTTCGACAGCATCACGATCGCCGACGCGCGCCTGTAGAGGAATCTCATCGTCCGATCCACCAACTGAACGAAGGGATGGAATCTTGAATAGCCTCCGACTTCCGTGAGTATGTACGGCCATGCGTCGCGCACTTCCAACACAAACGGAACCTTGCAATGAGCCGCCAGCCGTTCCCCCGCAAGCGCCGCGAAAGGATGGGGCGTGGAACCCAGAATCAAATCGGGCCGTTCCAACCCGACGGCCCAGTCGCGCCGGATTGCGCGCAAGCTGAATTCGAACATATTGAGTACGCGGCGAAAGGCTCCGTTCCGGTAGCTTTGCGCCGGTATCCAGATGAAGTTTACCCCGTCATGGACCTTCGCTTCCCAGTGTTCGCTCGAAACTCCCTTCAGTTGTTCATGATTCAGATGATGAAAGCTGCAAGCTACGATGGCGACCGTGTGGCCGCGGCGGATGAGTTCGCGGGCGTGGCTGAAGTGGCGCGCATCGCCGAAGGTATCCGGCGTATTGGCGTAGTGATGGACCATCCAAATATTCATAGCTTGTTCTCCATGGGCGCTCTGGAAACGCCTCTTCACGCTATCTCCGTCGATCGCGACCGCCGCTCGGCCAACGATGCTTCGCGGCTTCCAGCGAGTTCCGCGTATGCCGCGACCAGGTTTGCGCCCTCGCGCTCCCAGTTGTACCTTTCGTTCACCGCGCGGCGTCCATTGCGGCCCATCTCCTCCGCTTCCGCGGGATGCGCGAGCAGCCAATGGATAGCCGCCGCGATCGCCGCCGGATCAAGCGGATCGACCAGTAACCCGCACCCGGACGGCTCGACAACCTGCCTCCACACCGGAAAGTCGGACGCTACCACTGGAATCCCAGCGGACATATACTCATACAATTTTGTCGGTTGGGAGTTTATGTAATTTCGCGTTGGATGAAGCGTCACGATACCTACGCGGGATCTGGCCAGCAGTTCCGCAACCCGCGGGCGAGACAAGAGGCCGGAATATTCGATCACCCCATGCCAGCGCTCAGGTTCGAGTCCGGGGCACCCGCTGGGAAATACCTTTCCGGCCAACACCAGTTTCACCGGCCGCGTCGCTGCAACCAATTCCGCCGCTTTTGCCATTTCGGCAAGGCCGCGATCCATGGACAGCGCCCCGACATGAGCTACGATCGCCTCGCGGTCCGCATACGAAACCGCATCTTCGCTGTGAAGTTCCCGAATCCACGGGAAGTTCTGGACGAGTGTCACCTTCGAGGAAGGAAATAACCCAGCGATGGTAGGCGTAGCCGCAACGATCTTGCTATAACAATCCGCGAACAGTCTCTCGCAGCCTCTAACTCCCCAAGCGGCGACGCCGCGCAACGGCGCTGGAATCCATTTCCTGCTGCCCATCGATCCGGAGTAGTCCTCGTGCACGTCGTAGATCACCTTCTTGCCATGCAGGCGCAGAAGAACGCCTATCGGCATCAACTCCGGATCGTGAAAGTGATAGATATCCGCGTCTTCCATCAGCGCCGCGCGGTAAAGCTGAGGAATGGCGCGGAAGAATCGCTCGAAACGATTGCGGGGAGGCTTGAGTTCGACAAGCCTCACTCCGTTGCGATCGGCGATAGCGCCTTCGGCATTGGCCGCGATGAGTGTAACGTCGTAGCCCGCCTCCGCCAGCGTTGCGCACTCTTTGTGATAGATGCGGTTGTCGAATGCGCGATGCACCGATGTTAGATGAACTGCCTTGCATCGCGCTCCGGTGTGTAGAGTCGCCATCCGCGTCGCCTCGCCGATTCTGTCGGTCGCTTATAGAAGGATTTCGCTGGAAAGAATCGCGGCGCGGGAAAGACGGTCTATCGCCGCGCAGGCCGCAAGATCAGCCGGCTTCCTGTTGCAGCGCGATTTCCTGGCGTCCGGCGTGATATTCGGCCTGAATCAACCGTTCGCTATTGGGCTGGTCCCCCAGCAGCACTACAGCTACCGTTCGCAATAGGATCATCGCATCCAGCCAGAGCGATCGATGATCGATATACCATACATCGAGCATGATCCGTTCCGGCCATCCGATATCGATTCCGCCGTTGATCTGCGCCCATCCGGTGAGGCCGGGAAGAATCTCCTGGCGCCGCCACTGAAAGGGCGTGAACTCCTCCACCTGATTCGGAGTCGTCGGCCTCGGTCCGATCAACGACATATCCCCCATCAGAACATTGAAGAGTTGCGGCAATTCGTCGATCTTGTATCTGCGAATCAGGTCTCCCACCGGCGTTACAAGCGGATGGCCCGCCCGTATTTCGGTAACCGCGTTGCATGGAAGATTGTTGATCCTCATGCTGCGAAACTTGAATATGGTAAACGCCCGGCCAAGCAAGCCGGAGCGCTGCTGGCGGAAGAAGATGGGCCTGCCGTCGGTCAGATAGATGGCAGCTATTGTGAGAAGCAGGATGGGGGTTGACAGCAAGAGGCATAGCGATGCCCCAACAATATCGACGGTCCGCCGAAGTGTCATGGTGATCTCTCCATTTTCGTAGGGTGCGCGCAAACGGATTGTCGAGTTGCCGCCAATAACCGCAGCCCGACTTTATCCGAAGCGGTCTGTTTTGAGGCGTTTGAAAATGGCCGGTATCGGCCGGGAATCCGAGCGTCATCGCATCGAAGCCGCTTCGGATTCAACTCTCGCCGGTCGAATGAAAGGCGCAGTCCAGAGCAATAAAGCAGTGGCGAGGCCTCCATGCGTCAAAAAGACAGTCATGGGTGGGGAATTGCTGTATGCAAAGGCCTGCATGGCTACCAGCACGATGGCAAACTCCCGGTTCTGTCGGGCCGCTATCGAGTCGTATATCCATAGCATTGCGGCGAGCAAGAGTGTAAAACCGGCGATTCCAGACATCCCGAAGTCGCCGAAGCCCTGGGCCCACAGGTTTGCGTTCGCTTCTATGTTCGCATCGCCCATGTAGACAAGACCGATCTCGTAAGGCGGAGCAAGAATGGATTCACCCGGCTTGGGAAAGTGGTAACTCCAGCCTGCGTACGGCGCCTGGGAGTAGTGTTCGTAGTAGAAACCGGTGAGCAATCCCGGATCCATTAGAGTCCGGCGCGTCGTAATCGAGGAAAGATTGGCGGTTTTGGAGTACGAATCCACTCCCGCGGATAACAACACAATCGCTATTAGCAACGAACCAAGCGCGATGCCGAAGTTCCTGGCATATCGCCTTGCCATCCAGAGAACGATGACCAGAAAGAAGGTGGAAAAGAAGATGGATTTCGCGCCTACAACCGTGAAGATAGCCACTTGCCCAACGATTCCCGCAGCCAGCGGCCACTTGCGTTTATGCACCATTCCATAGGCAATCAGGAATGGATCGATCGCCTCTCCTATCTGCCCGGTTATGTAGCCGAGAAGCCTTCCCGACTGGGACAACTGCAGGAAGAACCCGCTGCGTATTGTGTATTCGCTTCCGCCAAGAAACAAAGATGCAAGGTTGAAGAGCAGCGTGGAGAAACTGAAGCGGGCGCACACAAAGACCAGTCCGCCGGCCCATGCGAGGAAAAGAGCGGACCAAAAGAGGCGCGGACCGATTCGCATACGGCGCAAGGAAAGAACCTTGAATGCCGTAACATGGCATAGGAATCCCAGAGACGCCAGCATAGCGATATCGAGAGGCAACAGTTCCGCGGAAGTCAGAGTCAGACTCAAGCAAGGGATCATAACCGCCGGAACGTAGACCGTCACGTAAAGCCACCAAACAACGAGGACGGAGGGTCGGGACAACCGAAGCGGCAAGAATGTCGCGGGAATCAATGCAAGGACGAATATCCATGCGATCCGAAGCGGTCCCGGCCAGTAGAGCTTGAATCCCGCGGATCCGTATACCGGAGCCACGATCGCCACATAGGCCCACAGCAGCGTAGCGAAGAAAACCGCCATGACAGCTATCAGCTTGAGTCTTTTCACATTTTGCCTGTCGTTTGCGCCGGCTGCGGGATCGAGCCGGAGATTTTTCATTCGTAGAAGACTTGCAGATTCTCGGTCCATCGGATCAGGTTGACCCAGCGCCAAATGTGGAAGCCAAACGGTCTGCGTCCTTGGCAAACCGCTTCAAACTCGCGGCGAACGGCTCCCATATTCAAGAAAGGCAGAGTTGCCGCGACCTCTCCATCCAAGACTGATCGAACCCAGCCGTCGAGTTGCGTCAACCACCGCTTCTCCGGCGTGGCAAACCCCACCTTGTCGCGACGGTCCAGAATCGCGTCTGGAACGATGCCCCTCATCGCCTTGCGAAAAACCGATTTAGTCGTCCCTTCTAAGTCGATGAGGCAGTTTTCCGGCAGGACGCCGAGGAAGCCGACTAAGTTGGGAGTGAGAAACGGCACTCGGCTTTCCACCGACGATGCCATGGAGTTACGGTCTTCGTAGCGCAACAGCCCTGGCAAAGTCCTGCTGACGGCGCGCTTGAGAGTTTCTCTCAATACATCCTTGGCATCGGTGTAGCCTGCGAACTCGGCGCCCACGCCTCTCTCCGCAAACCACGCCCGATTGAGCCAGGCTGGGAAGGCGTCCTTACGGGCGAGGATTCTGACGATCGACTGCATCGCGGGAGGCAGGATGTAATTTGCGCTGTAAGCCGCGCCGAGATACAATCCTATCCCTCCATTGCCCGACAAGCGGCCCAGAAAGCCAGCGGCCTGCGACCAGCGGCCTTGTCGAAGCAACGACGCCAGACGCGCGCCCTTGTAGGAGTTGTAACCGCCCAATATCTCGTCGGCTCCCTGCCCATCGAGCATCACCTTGACGCCGGCGGCTCGGGCGGATCGAAAGACCCGATTTTGCGCATAGATGCTTGTGCTGCCGAAAGGCTCGTCCTGCAACCGCACCATGGCATCGAGATCCTGAGCTAGTTCTTCGGCCGAGGCTCGCACCTTGTGAACATGAACTCGCGCCTCGCGCGCCACCATGTCTATCCACTTCTCCTCGCTCGAGGTCGCGTCTTCCGAGATATAACTGAAGGCGTGTATTTCCGCCTTCGGATCCAAGCGGCGAATGCCCATGACGATGGCGGAGGAATCGATTCCTCCCGATAGCGCGACGCCGACAGGAACATCGCTGCGAAGGTGTATCTCGACATTCCTCAAGAAGAGATCGCGCACTTGGGCTGCGGCATCGTCCAAAGAGATATCCAGCGTTTCGCCGCTTTCCGCCGTCCAGTAACGACGCGGCTCCCGCGCCGCGCAGCCGTCCACCGATATCTCCATGAAATGCGCCGGGGGAATCTGACGCACTTCCGATAGCATCGTCTCCGAGCCGAAGTCCGTCGTTCCGTAACGAAGGTATAGCAAAAGTCTCTCGGCATTCGCGCGCGGCTGGGAGAGTCCGAACGCGGTCAATGCCTTGATCTCAGAGGCGAAAAAGATGCGCCCGCTGTCTTTCCAGTAAAAGAGCGGCTTGATGCCGAAAAAATCGCGTGCCAGCAACAGCGTTCGGCGGTGGGTGTCGAGCAGCGCGAATGCAAACATACCTACCAAGCGAGGCAGCGCCGCCGTGCCCCATTGCACAAAGGCGTTGAGCAAAACCTCCGTATCGGAGCCGGACCGGAAGCGGTGCCCCATCTCGTCAAGCTCGCGTCGAATCTCAAGGTAGTTGTATATCTCGCCGTTGAAGATCAGGCGATAACGCCCGTCGACGGTGCTCATCGGCTGCCATCCGGTATCGCTCACATCGAGGATGGAAAGCCGCCGGTGCAAGAGCAGAACCTCGGGTTCCTTCTCCGGCACCGTCCACTCCCTGCCCAGTTCCACCTGCTGGCCGTTCAAGCGGAGCCATCCCCGATCGTCTGGGCCGCGATGCTCGATCGACTTCAATACCGAAAGCGCCCGGTAGGAGTTACCGCGCTCCGGGAGCGCCACAAAGCCGGCAATTCCACACATATCGGGTTATTCCGCCAAGAACGATTCAGCAAGGTTGGAAGGTTGCGCGGCGCGACTTCTCGAAGCGAGCAACGATACGATTCAGTACCAGCCAATAGGCGGCATAAAGCAGCGTGTAGACCGCGGAGAGCATTTTTATCGCGGGCAGCGGCCCCAAGTTCATGGAGCGCGCCGCCAAGAAGACGGACACCAGCGATGTGAGGCAGAGAACGTCCCAGAACAGCTTGGTCTCCTGCCCGTTGAGCACCACCACCACCCTGCTGAGCGGACTCACGACAAACTGCGATAGATACCAGGGCGCGACGATCGCCGCTATCGTTCCGGCCAGCGCCCAGCGCGCGCCAAACATCGTCGCGAACCCCCACGGCCCCCAAAGGGCAAGCGCAACGGAGGGGATGGACCCGGCAAAGAACAGAAGCAGGCTGGTCTTGCGGAACAGCCGGGCGACCCGCTCTGGAGCTTCGCGCGCGCAATTTGCGAGGGTGCTGTGAAACGTGTCCGCCACCGAGGCCGAGATCAGCACGCTCGGAACGGTTATCGCTTTCCAGACGAGCGAGTACTGGCCTCCCAGCTCGACGCCGTACATCTGAGCCAGAAGAGGAAGCGGCAGCCCCACGCATACCGCATCCAAGAACGACGAGGGAAAGGAATACAAGGGAAACTTGCGGTGCCGCCGCAAGGTCTGGGCCAACTCGCGCCAGTGGAACCGCCGCGCTTGGCGTTTCAGCGCCGGCCAGGAGCCTCGCAGCATCCTGGACATACCCATGCCGCGCCCCAGCGTCTCGCCCAGCAGCAAGCCGGAGAAACGAAACCCCGCCACTCCCAGCGCAACCTGAAGAATCGCCCGCGCCGCGCTTTGAACGACGGATGCCTGCGCTATCCACCCGAACTGTCCCTCGCGCAGCGCCCAGTAGCGGAGCGTGGCAAAGCAACCGATGAAGGCCACGCTAAACGTCATCAGAAAAGGCGCAAACTGCGGCAACCCGCCAAACCCTAGCAGCGATCTACGAATCAGGAACCAAAGAATCCCCCCGGAAAGAACGCTCGCCGGCACCGCAAGCAGAAACGACCCGAAGGCCAGATAAGCGGCTTCTTGCTCATCCCTCCCGATCACAATGCTGATCTCGTACTGCAACGTGGCGGCCACCGACATGATACTCAAGAGAGACGTAAACACGCCCCACCCGCCGAACTCCCCCGGTCCGTAGATTCGTGTCAGCAGCGGTCCGGCGGCGAGCGTAAACACATGCCCGAAAGCCGATCCGCCGCTCAAGATTCCCGCTTTTCGGATGAATTTGTTGGCCCGCAGACTCGCTACGCTGCCTCGAGCTGCCCGCGCCCATGAATCCGCAAGGCCTTGCAAACCGTGATCGATAGGCATCTATTCAGGCTTCCTTGCGTTCGGCATCTAGCCGCGCCACCGCCGCGCCCAACGTCGCTCAATCGTCGATATTCAAGCGTCCGGCGAAAGCTCTCCCGCTTCCCGCCGGTTCTTTCGCTCGGCAGCTATTTCGTATACGCGGCATAGACCGCCGCAGTGCTTGCCGCTGAAAACGCGCTTTCAATTAGCAAACGGCCGAAGTTCCTGGTCGCGCTGTCGCCGACCCAGACGATGTCGCCTGCCTGCAATGGAATATCGGGGCTGCGCGCTTTGAGAATGTTCTTCAAATTGACGGCGATCGGCTGCGCATCCGGCTGGGCCGAATGGATCAGCACGGCCTTCGTGTTGGATCCCGTCAGCGATGGCCCCGCCGCCAGCGCGAGCGCTTCCGTAAACGACAGCGTGGCGCGTCGGTCGAGCAGGAATCCTCCAGGGTGGCCCACGTTTCCAAGCACATAGACGATGCCGGCAAGCCCCACGTCGATCGAATCGCCCGGCTCGATCATCGGATTGGCGCGCTCCCTGTCTTTATCTTTCAGATCGACGCGCACAAGATTCTTCTCATCCCCGCTGTGCGCGATCATCACGTCGGTTCCGGCGCGCGCGGTAAGCCCGCCTGAGATAGCCAAAAGGTCCGCAAGTCGATGCGAACGCAGCAGCGGATAAGCGCCTGGCCGGTTCACCTCGCCGGTTATATAGGCCATTTGTCCGGCATACTCGACAACCAGGAACTCGACATTCGGGTTTTTGACGAAGTGCCCTTCGACCATCTTCTCCGAAATCGAGTTGCGCGCCCACTCGACCGACTTGCCGCCAACCTCGATATCGCCGATCAGCAGAAGATGAATCTTCCCTTCGCTGTCCACACGCACACGCTGAGTCAGATCTGGAACGCCGAAGACCCTCACTTCCACCAAATCTCCGGTGCCGAGAGTCGTGGGCGCACCTGTAACGGTCGTGGTCATTTTTACGGCGGGAAGTTCGCTCACTCCCACGGGACTCATCTGTTGGGCGGGCGAGTCGGTCACCGATGCGGACACCGGAATCTGCCCCGGCATTGAGAGGCAAACGCACAGCATGAGCGGCAAACAAACTAAATTCCTATGACAATACATCGCTGTATTCCCTCTTCGGCTTGGCAAAAGGTTGGCTGCGCCAGGAAGTCATCCGAGCGAAGAAGCTGCGTTTGGACGCATCCGTAACCACAGCGCCGTGCAACCTGGCGCCTACGCTCTCCAAAATTTCCATGGCGCTCCCGATGTCGTTGCGGCGCCCCCGGCCCGCGCGCACTGTCAGCAGCACCGTATCGACCATTGTGGCCATGATGACCGCATCGCTTGCGCCAATCACTTGGGGCAAATTGACGATTATCTGATCGAACTCCTCCCGCCACTGCGCGACGAACGCTCGCATACGGGGCGAATCGAGCAGGTCGCGCTGCTCTGGCTGACTCGCGCCTGCCGGAAGAATCGTCAGATAGCCGAACTTGGGCCTGGCAATGCATTGGGCGCGGTAGTCCGAGCCTCTGAGTGCCTCGGCAAGCCCCCCGGATTCAGCCGCATTGGGCCCGCCGTCGGGAGCGCGACGGCGCAGATCGGCATCGACAAGCAGCACCCTCCGGTTCATCCGCGCAAAGGCTGCCGCCAGCTTTGCGCTGGTAGCCGTCGATCCTTCTATCGAGTGCGGACTGGTGACCAGAATCACCTTCGGCGGAGCTTCCGCGCCCGCGTGAATCAGCGACGTGCGAATCGACCGGATCCCGGCTGCAACCTCGCCGTCGAGCCCGTCCCTCTCCGCGTCTTCTCTGAGGGTATTCCAGACGCTCCCGGCGGATCGGCCCACTTTTCCATCCTCCTCGATGCAAGGAATGACTCCCACCCCGGAGACCGGACAGAGTTGCGCGACATCCTTCATGGTCGCGACCCTTCCGTCTAGACCCTCCAGCAAGGCCGACAACACCAGCCCAAGAACCAGCCCGACGACGATCCCACTGGCGATATTGAGAAGTGTTTGCGGTTCGGCTGGCCGCAAAGGAACGGATGCCGGATCGATCACCGATATATCAGGCCCGTTTGAGCTAGCCATGATGCCGCCGGTTTTCAACCGCTTGACGACCTGCTTGTAAAGCTCCCCGCTGGCCTCCATATCCCGGTTCAAGAGCGACATCGATACCCAGGCGTCGGTCGTGTTGTAAACAAGTTGCTTTTGTTCCTCCAGCTGGGCGCGCAAAAGCTGCTCGCTCTTCACCGCCGACTCGTACTCGCTCTTCAGCTTCTCCGTCGCGTGCCCGACCTCCGTATCGATTGCTTCCCGAACCTGTGCCAACTGTTCCTTCACCTGCACGACCTTCGGATAAGCATCCCCGAACTGCGAATCGAGTTCGGCGTACTGGTTCTCGAGCGAAGCCTCCTGCGCATGAAGCACCTGCAGGGTAGAACCCTGTGTGCTGACAACTAGCGACTCCGGGTTGCCGCTCTCCGCCGTCCGGTAGCGGGCCTCCTGCACCATGCGATCCGTTTCCGCGACCACCAGTTGCTGACTCAAGTTCGACAGCCGCGCAAGAACCAGATTCTGTCCGCCGTCTATGCCTTCCGCGCCGGTGGACTCCTGATGCTGGATCAGCTTCCGCGCCGCATCCTCCGCGTCTTTCCTCACGCTGTCCAATTGCCCTGCGATCCACGAGGAATTCTTCGTAGCCATCTCGTATTTTGCGCGGAAATTGCGCTCTATATAAAGAGATGCCAGAGTGTTCACCACCTCCGCCGCCAGATACCGGGAACTGCACCGGTAGCGAATCTCGATGACTTCGGTTCGCGGAAGCGCCTGAATATGCAATCGCTTGTGAAACTCGTCCAGAAGTATCTGGCGGCACTCCGCGCCGATCGAGTCGAACGGCTGGCCCGCGCCCGTTTCGCACACTGGAAATAGAATACCGTAGCGCCGAGGCAGCGCTTCCTGCTGACGATCCAGTCTCAGCGTTCGAATAACTTCCCATCCTAGCGAATCAGTCTCCAGTATGCTGACTTGAGTCTCCAACGTGGCCGGGTCTACCACCCCCGCAGCTTGAGCCAACATCTCGACTCCGGTAGACAAGGAAGGCTCATTGTCCACGGAGAGCCGCGCGGTCGATTCATATCGCGCCGGTAGGGCAAAAGAGTAAAGAATCGCCGCTGCGATCCCCAAGGCCATGCAGAGAAGAAGCGGCAATCTGCGGCGCGCAACGATCTCCCTCAGCTCGGAGATCGTAATCTCATCCCTGCTTTCACTGTTGACCGTGTGCCTCGATCCATCTGCACCGCTGTGAGCGCCCTGCGGGTTCCCATCTTTGTTGTTGAACGGATGCTTCACACCTGCTCCCTGCTGCCGGTTGGATAGTCCGTGGCATATACTTCCCCGCGAATTGCCTCGTTTCCAAGAATATCGATATCCTCGGCCTTCACATACACGGCAAAACTGCGCATGATCGACTCGACTGTTAGCACCACGCGCAGCCCTGCATCCACACGTGAAACGATGCCCACCCATCCGGCCAACGCGCCGGTTCGGATTCGCGCCCGCGAACCTACGTTCGCAAAAGGGTGCGGCTCGACTTGCCCGAAGCTCAGGCTCTCGCGCAGCGCGCGAATATCTTCGTCCGGCAACGGTATGGACCCCTGCTTGTTTCCCACGATGGAATAGACCATCGGCACATCTAGAACTCGATAACTCTCCGAACGCGCGAACCGCGCGAATAAGTATCCCGCGAAGAGAGGCAGTTCCACCCTTGCCGTGGTCCTGTTTTTCCATCGCCGAGTAACCGTGCACAGTGGAAGAAAGGTTTCGATATCTTTTCCTCGCAAATGCCGCTCCACCTGTTTTTCGTTGTTGGAAGCGGTAAACAAAGCATACCACTGTTTATGCGGATCGCTGTTCATCTCCATAACCGTCTGCATCCTCATTCGCTGTCTCGCGACTATTCACGCCTCTATGCGCCGTCCTGGCTGAAATGCGATTGCGGAAGCTCCGACGGCGCGATGTTTCGTCCGCTGTTCTCGGAGCCGTCCCTATCCCAACTTAGCGGTAGGCCTTGACTCCTGGTTTAAGGCAGTTCGCTGTTTATAATGAGCCGCAATAGGTTAGGGGGAAGACTTCGCGTATCTTGGGTTAGATGGCCTCACGGCCGTTATTGGAATCGCTAGTCGCTGATCCATGAGGTTGCGGTCATTGATCTATTCGGCTGTCAGCAGGTTGGAACGGCCTGTTGCGCGGCTCGATCTTTCAAAGACGTGAAAGATCGAGTCGCAACTACGATCAAGCCTGGAGACACTAGAAGGCTGTGCGCCGAAAGACGGCTGATTGCCGAAAGAGCCTTGTAGCCGAGCGCTTTCGTCCACTTGGCTTTCTTTCCGGCTCCCCCGTCCGGTATGACTCGCACGACCTTCATCCCGGATTGGCTCAGCAATTTCTCCAGCCCATGAAGAGAGTAACTGAAAATTGCGTCCCCCAGTACGCTCAGGTCCGGATCTTTGTCGAACATTGTTTTCATGCCTGCGATCCAGTTTCGGTTGGTGATCCTAATGATAGCGATTCCGCCCTCGCGCAGGCGCTCCCCGATCTTCGACATAAGCGCAACTGGGTTCTGAATGAGATAGAGAGAATCGATAAGCGTGACGACATCCAGGTCGCCCTGAACTTCCTCGATGGATTCAACCACGCTCAATCCGCGAGACCGAGTGATCTCCACCAATCTGGGGCTGACTTCGATGCCCGTCGACTTGAACCCTCGACGCGCGGCGATATCGAGAAGGTGCCCGTACGCGGAGCCGAAATCGGCAAGGAGCAATTGTCGGTCGCTTTTGGCTAAATGCCGATTGGCAACGTTCAAAATGTACTCGAAAAAGCCTGCGCGCGCTTGATGCCATTTCGATTCGCTTTGCGGCTGAACGTAACTGGTTGCCGGAATATGGCTTCTTACCTGCGCCGGACTCACCGCTCTGCCGTAAATCTCGCATATCTTGCAGTAGAACACCGGCGTCGAGTAACGCTTCGCGGCGTCGTAATAGTTGGCCTTTCCAACTATTGCGGGCGAAGCCATGCATAACGGGCATTGGCGCGCAGCCGTTTCCGACATTGCATTTGCGTCGGACAACTCGATATCCACGGTGGAAAGCATTGTCGTTTCCCTTTCGACTGTGGGCTGCGGTAAAGTCTTTCCGCGCTTGACGTTCTACACCCGGGCAAAGCTCCCGATGGCCGTCTTTGCCACAAACTCCAGCATTTCGACGCTAAGCTCTGGATAGATCGGCAGCGCGAGAACGCTTTTCGAGGCAGCCTCCGACTCATTCATCAATCCAACTGTTCGGCACTTGCCTGCAAAACACGTCTGTTGGTGCATGGGAACAGGGTAATAAATCTCCGATCCGATGTTATCTTCCTTCAGAGCGCGAAGAAGCGATTCGCGCTCTGGTGTCCGAACCACGTACTGATTGAAGATACTGACGCAATCCGGATTGATCCAGGGCGTTTGAACGTCGCTGCCGGAAAAAAGGCGGTCGTAAATGGCCGCGTTGCGGCGTCGCGCCTCGGACCATTCCGCCAGATGTGGAAGCTTGACTAGCAATATGGCCGCCTGAAGAGGGTCCAGCCGAAAATTGCCGCCGACGAACTTATGATAGTACTTGGGTTTTGAGCCGTGGGCGCGCAGGACTGTCAGTCGTTCGTGCAACTCCGGATCGTTGGTTACAATCATGCCGCCATCACCGGCTCCGCCGAGATTCTTGCTGGGGAAAAAACTAAAGCATCCGACAGTTCCGACGCTTCCAGCCTTGCGGCCTTTATAGGTTGCGGAAATAGCCTGCGCCGCGTCTTCGATCACATAAAGTCCGCGCTTTGCGGCAATCTCCATGATGGGGTCCATGTCGCATATCTGCCCATACAGATGTACTGGAATGATCGCCTTGGTATGAACGGTGATAGCGGCTTCAATTCTCGAAGGCTCGATGTTATAGGTACGCCGGTCTATATCGACGAATACGGGAAGAGCGCCGGTGCGGGAGATGCAGCCGGCAGTGGCGAAGAACGTGAATGGCGTTGTGATGACTTCGTCGCCGTGGCCAATTCCAAGCGCCATCAGGCTGGCGAGTAGCGCGTCAGTACCACTCGACACGCCAACCCCGAATTGACAGCCGGATAGGGCGGCTACGCGTTGCTCCAACTCGGCAACTTTAGGCCCCAAAATGCAAATTTGGGAGTCGAGCACTTCGTTAACAGCGACGAGGACTTCGTCCCTGATTGTGGCGTACTGCGCCTTCAGATCGAGAAATGGAACTTTCATTGGAGAACTTCCTGGATGGCAGCCTGATCTTTGAATCGGTCGTAAGTCTTGGAGCCGGTGCTTAGTTCCGCCGGCAAGGGCGATTCCTCATCGAGATCCAGGCATCTCACCACGCCTGGGTCCACTTCCCGATAGCGGAAGCCGCTTTCGGGGCAAAGCATGATACCGCTTGAATCTTGATGCGCCAAGCGGTGGCCGTGCCGGCTCATCCACCCGGATTGGCGGGCGGGATTGCCGATCATGAGCGCATAATCGGGTACGCTCCGAGTAACAACGGCGCCGGCTCCAATAAAGCAGTAACGCCCGAGCTCGACCCCGCATACGATCGTCGCGTTCGCACCCACAGTCGCGCCACGACGCAGAATTGTAGATTCGTACAAAGAGTGGCGGTTGACCTGCGAACGAGGGTTGGTAACATTGGTGAGCACACAAGAAGGTCCAAGAAAAACATCGTCCTCGATCACCGTTCCTGCATAGATGGAAACGTTATTCTGAACCTTCACATTGTTGCCTATAACCACATCTTCCGCCACTTGGCAGTTTTGGCCGAATACGCACCGTTCGCCGATACTGGAGCCTTTCAGAACATGGGAGTAATGCCAGATTTTCGTTCCCGCGCCTATCTCGCAAGGCTCGTCCACAACCGCCGTCGAATGAACGAAGAATGGTTTTATCTGAGCCTTGGCCTCGATAGCGAGCGAAACCGCCTTATGGCTGTCCATCGACTCCTGGCACGCATTCAACACTCTCAATACGCGCAATCCTTCCCGGCCATCGGTAACTGGAGAGCGCCGCGTCGCCATGCACTCGATGAATTCAAGGCACTCGTTGCGCAGAGGCTCCGCCGCTTCGAGAGTGACCGGCTCGGGTTCCGCTTTTACTGCATTGGGAAGCCGATCCTTCCACTCGACACGATGCGGGTACAGCACCAGCTTATCGATAGCCGTATCGTCGAAGACTGCCATCTTTTCCGAGCCGACGACAACCAGCCGTTGCTCCTTGAAGGGATGAAGCCAACTGACAAATATATGCGCGCGCACCCCGTTGGAAAATGTAAATTGACTGAGAGTAACGTCGGCAACGTCTTTGCTAAGATAGGAGCCGCCCTCGCAACTCGCCAATTGCGGCTCTTCGCCGAGCAGACCAAGCAGAACGCTGATATCGTGCGGCGCAAAGCTCCAAAGTATGTTTTCTTCCGACCGGATCTTTCCCATATTGAGCCGGTTGGAATAGATATATTCCACGCGCCCCAAGGAACCGGCATCTATCAGATATTTCAGTTTTCTGACTGCCGGATGGTACTGCAGGATATGCCCCACCATCAAAATGCGACCGCGTTTGGCGGCGAGTTCGAGCAATTCCGCTCCTTCGCCTACCGTCAGCGCCAGCGGTTTCTCGACAAACACATCTTTGCCCGCCAATAGCGCGCGGTACGCCATGTCGAAGTGTAGAACCGCAGGCGTAGCCAGCACAACTCCACGGACGCTCTCATCCAAAAGAACGTCTTTGTAATCCCGGCGATAAACGACCTCGGGATACTTCGCGCGCGCATTCGCCTCTACCACCGGGTTGCCGTCGCACACCGTGTGCAGCGCGCCCAGATCGAAGAAGTTTCGCACCAGGTTCTTGCCCCAGTATCCGTTTCCCACTACAGCAACATCGATCGGCATAGCGCCTCCGCTTCGGATAGAAATTGAATTTGACCTGATAACTGCAAGATATGCAAAGCTTTTTTACGTTACGATAACACTTTCATGATGCACACTCGGAACAATTGCGATTTAAGTATGTTCCAACCGATGCTGTTGCGTTTTATGGAGTTGGCGCATCCTTTCGTTCGGTTGGATACCAAGTCGCTTGCTGAATTAGACGCTATCTCAACTTGGCAACATATCCTTTACACACACCAATTGACGCACTCATCGAGCCGCATGCCATTGCTTTTATTGTTTGTCAAGGCACACCTCCGCCATCCCCACTTAGCAGTAGGCATTCCCATTTCGCCAGCGGTAGCGAACATAAACGCTCGAAAGTGGGATGTCTGACTCCGCTTACAGTCAGACCGCAAGCACCCCCAAGGCAAATCTAATTACTAATGGCATGGATATGCAACGGCAGAATGCTCTATTAAACGACAATTGTCCGATTGTTTACAGGGTATTCACCGATCATTCACAGAGTGTGCGTCTTCGCCGTATCTTGCCCTGAAATTCACCTCGCCGGCAACCTACTTAACGCATCAAACAGGTACACCGCTTTAAGCTCGTTGTGAATTATGCGTGAGCGGTCTGACCAAATAGGCGAGCGTGAGGATGGCGAAGGTCAGATAGTGAAGTCAGGCGAGGGTTGAGTTCGATGCCAAGGGGCTGACGTACAAGAACCTCGCAATACCGATCAGCATCTGCGCGAAATCCGAAAGGATGCGCCAGTCTCGCTATTCACTCGCATCGGCCGGAGTGGAACGAACCAGGCTACCCCTGAACTCATATGGTAGAGTTTGCCGCACAAGGCCTTAAGATATGCTTCTATGCCTGATAGATGCGGCTGCCTTGCTCGCTGCGCCGGCAGAGACGAGTCATCCAAGCGGCGACGCCGCTTTCGTCCAGTCAAACCAAGCGTATGGATCTATCTCTCCCAGGATAGTTATAAACTCTTCGCGCTTCTTGCGGCTCTCCTCTGTATCTCGCTCCTGGGCGTGGAGCGACTTTGTTTGGACGCAGACCCGGCTTCCGCGGAAGTTTCCAAATTTGCGTCGAGCCGGACATAACGCCGGCTTGGCTGAGTAACTTCACCTGCACTTCGGCCGGGGTAAGATCGGGCTGCTGAAGAAACCAATCCCGCACCTGTTGTTGTGCCTCGAGGCCGGCGTGTGGCTTGCGCCTGGCTTGTAAGGCACGCGCTCTGCCTGCCGGTGCGGTTGCGGGCGGCGGAAATCTTCTTCGCCCAACCCAGGCTCACCCAGAACTGGCCCCAGTTGCTCCAGCGTTCCCTCGCCCTGATCGTAGACGTAGGGCAATTTACGGCGCAGACCGCCCCCAAGGGGTCTCCCCATCTGTGCTATCGTCGCGAAGTTTGCCAGAAACAGTGGTATACACCATTAGCGAAAGCGATCCGAGGAGCATGTACGCGCCAACTCCCACAGGTGTTGCCGGGCGTGATAGAAATCGACGATTTGAATCGCGCCCCGGGAAGCGCGGATCGCCTGGATTTCATATTCATTCGGAGCCATCGGCTAGCACGACTTTCTTTGCAGCGTACTCCCAGCCGCGTTACCAGGCTTCCAGATAGATTCGTTTGGCAAACTCTTCCGCCGTCTCGATAGCTCCTTTATAGGTTATGAAGTTAGGATCGCGGATAGGAAAGCCCTCCTTGGCATAACTGGCTTGTGTGAAGTCGCATCTCAGCCGGGGACTATCGGCCATTGCACTGGCGGCGTGGCCGATCTCGCGCTCGTGAGCTTGGGGTCGCGAGGATGCCTTGAAGTCGGGGATTCCGGCTCGCTATGGATGCGCTCTTTGAGCTGCCGGGCACGACGTTAAACGTGTGCGTGATCGAGGGTGGATCGGCCATCGATAGGATCGCCAGGGATTGCTCGTTCTTTGTCAAGTGGCATCCTCTACCCCACGACGAGCCCCACGCTGTGCTGACCGAACTGGAATGGCTGGTGGACGATCCGCGGGTGGAAGATCCGCAGGCGCGGACAGGCATATCTAGAGTGTACCGCCCCACAAATATGAGGAGTGGACCGAGATGCTGCGCGATTTGCCGGTCGCCGGTTGATTCGGCTGCGGAGTTTGCGATGCAGTTATTCCGCTGCTATCGGCTCGATGTAGGCGAAGCGGCCGCGGTTGCCGCGGTCCACAAACTTCACCCGTCCGGTGACCTTGGCGAAGAGCGTATCGTCGGAACCGATGCCCACGTTGATACCCGGCTTGATGCGGGTACCGCGCTGGCGAATGATGATTGATCCGCCTGTAACCAGTTCGCCGCCGAAGGCTTTCACGCCAAGCCGCTGGGCATTGGAGTCTCGTCCGTTGGTGGAACTGCCTCCACCTTTTTTATGTGCCATTGCCGAATCCCTTTCTCAGTCTTCCGCGCCGCCCATCGATTCTCTCGCGCTGTCCATAGCCAACCTTTTTGTCGACTGACTAGCTGGCGGCTGCGGTATAGGTCACGCCGTCGGCCTCAATGGCCTTGATGCGCACCTCGGTAAAGTTCTGCCTGTGCCCTTGCAGCTTCTTGTACTGCTTCTTCCGCTTCAGGTGGAAGACCAGAATCTTGTCGCCGCGGCCCTCGCCGAGCACTTCGGCGGTTACCTTGGCAGCAGATGGCTTGGCCACGGTTCCCGGCTCGCCGGAGACCGCCAGCACGTCGCTGAACTCGATGGTCCGGTCTTCCGAGACCACGCTTTCAATCTTCACTACGTCGCCTGGGGCGACTCGATACTGCTTGCCGCCGGTGCGAATCACTGCGTACATCGCAAACCCTCCCGCGCGCCCTTCGCAAATCGAGGCGCATTCCATCTCATATTCGTGTGCTTACTGGGGCGCATACATAAGAGTACTGCATCGGGAAGCGGGCCGCACACACGCCACGGTTGCGGCGGTGAACCCAACATTGCCCCGCGCGCCCTCCATCGTGGCGCATCGCCAAACTTTACAATTCTATCTGAGAACGAACTCTCCGGTCAACTATCACTCTTTTCCAACAGCAGTTCTAAATGGCCGGAGGAACCCGGGTTGCTATATTCCTTCGCGTCCTGCTGTGCTGTTTTTGAGGTATGGAGATTTTTGAGTCGCTTTTGGCGGGGTTTCGCGCGGTCTGTG
>Ga0181520_10001244_pt1 | contig 52396 bp, 40 predicted proteins | sample PEATcosm2014_Bin_29_FD_132451 | JGI IMG/M metagenome (GOLD analysis project Ga0181520, IMG submission 132451) | Peatland microbial communities from MTU Mesocosm Facility, Houghton, MI, USA - PEATcosm2014_Bin02_30_metaG | ecosystem: Environmental > Terrestrial > Soil > Wetlands > Peat | place... | reverse complement strand
GAAGCAAATCCCTTTTTAACAAAACTTCTGGGATATTCCCGTGAAGAACTGGTGGATAAGCAGCTATGGGAGATCGGTGCATTTACAGACATTAAAACAAGCAAAGCTGCTTTCCAGGAACTTCAACAAAAAGAATATATCCGCTATGAAAATCTGCCATTTCAGACAAAAGACGGCAGAACAATCCCCGTAGAATTTGTAAGCAATGTCTACCTCGTTGGAAACCGAAAGGTTATCCAGTGCAACATCCGTGATATAACGGTACGCAAGGAGATAGAAAAAGAACTGGAAGTGAATAAAAAATCAGCGGATGATGCTCTCGAATATTCAGATAGCATTATAAATACTGTGCGTGAACCTTTAATTGCTCTTAATCAGGATTTAAGAGTAGTTACAGCCAGCCGTTCATTCTATGAAGTATTTAAAGTAAAACCTGGAGAGACCATCGGCCAGCTTATCTATGACCTCGGAAATCATCAATGGGATATTCCCAAGCTGCGAGATCTGCTTGAAACTATTTTGCCTGAAAAAGCAACATTTGATAACTATGAAGTTGAACACGATTTTTCTACCATCGGCAAACGCATCATGCTTTTGAATGCCAGGCAAATCCAACGGGGTTCGGAAAAGGAACGGATCATACTTCTTGCCATCGAGGATATTACAGAGCGCAAGGAGATAGAAAAAGAACTTGAGGCGATTAAAAAATCAGCGGATGATGCTCTAGAATATTCAGACAGCATTATAAATACTGTGCGTGAACCTTTAATTGCTCTTAATCAGGATTTAAGAGTAGTTACAGCCAGCCGTTCATTCTATGAAGTGTTTAAAGTAAAACCTGGAGAGACCATCGGACAACTTATCTATGACCTCGGAAATCATCAGTGGGATATACCCAAATTACGTGATCTGCTTGAAACTATTTTGCCTGAAAAAGCTACATTTGATAATTATGAAGTTGAACATGATTTTTCTACCATCGGCAGACGCATCATGCTTTTGAATGCCAGACAAATTCAAAGGGGACTTGGAAAAGAGCGAATCATTCTCCTTGCCATCGAGGATATAACTGAGCGCAAGCGGCTAGAGGTTGAATTGCTCGCCGCCAAACTCGTGGCAGATGATGCAAACCGAGCCAAGAGCACCTTCCTTGCCAATATGTCGCATGAAATCCGAACGCCGATGAATGCGATTCTCGGATTTTCTCAATTGATGCTGCGCGATCCGGCGCTTGAACCTCTGCAGAAAAAACATCTCGGTACTATTCATAGGAGCGGCGAACATCTTCTTGAACTAATCAATGATATCCTGGAAATGTCTAAGATTGAAGCAGGAAGGATGACGCTTGAAACAACAACATTCGATGCCCATATGATGTTTGATGACCTGGAATCTATGCTGCGTTTTCGCACGGATGAAAAAGGATTACAGTTTATTATGGACGGCACCGGCGATATTCCCCGGTATATCATTGCAGATGAGAAGAAACTGCGCCAGGTGCTGATAAATCTTTTATGGAACGCTACTAAATTCACACACAAAGGGGGCATTGCATTGCGTGCCAGGGTTCGAAATGTTAATCCGTTATCATTGCGTTTGTATGTTGAAGTTGAGGATACGGGTGAGGGAATTGCTGAAGATGAGATGCATAAATTGTTCCTGCACTTCGAACAAACCAGTACGGGACGTCAGGCAGGTACGGGTACCGGACTCGGCTTGGCAATCAGCAAAGAGTTTGTTCATATTATGGGAGGAGATATTGCTGTCTCCAGCCGTGTAGGGAAAGGAAGTATTTTTAAATTTGATATTCCAATAAAAGAAGGAGATGTCCAAACTGTTGTTTTGAAAAGAGCCGATTCACGGCATGTACTAAAACTACAAGAGGGACAGTCACTGTACCGTATACTGGTTGTTGATGATAAAGAAGATAACCGTATGCTTCTAATTGATTTGCTCAACAAAGTTGGATTTGAGACCCGGCAAGCGGTTAACGGCAAGGAAGCTATTCAAGAATTCAAGAATTGGAAACCCCAATTAATTTTCATGGATATGCGAATGCCGGTAATGGATGGTTTTGAAGCAATCCGTATAATCCGGACTAATGAAAACGGAAAGATAGTAAAAATTATAAGTGCAACCGCCAGTGTATTCGAAGAAGACCGCAGACTGGTGCTTGCGGCAGGCGCCGACGAGTTTTTACCCAAACCCATCAGGGAGACTGAACTGTTTGATATGGTTAGAAGACTTTTAAATGTGGAGTATATATATGAACAAAGAAACGAGGAGGAACGTTTGCCTTTAAATGCAGAAAGTACCGGGATTCTGCTTAAAGAGACAGCAGCAGGTTTGCCGGAAAAATTACTCAGCCAATTGCGCGAAGCAATCAGCAAAGCAGATATTGATCAGATTCAGGACTTGTTAAAAGAAGTTGAAGTATACAGCGTTCAACTGGCGCATGCATTGCTGCTTCGAGCCGATCAATTTGATTATCCTGGGCTGCTTGATATTTTATCCAAAGGAGAAACATCATGAGCGAACAACAGAATATCAAACTTGCCTTAGCCGAAATTTTACTTGTCGATGATACTCCGGCTAATTTGCAGCTGCTTTCGGGAATGTTAAAGGAACAAGGATACAAAGTACGGCCCGTGCCCAGTGGTAAACTTGCACTTCAGGTTGCGAACATAGAACCCCCTGATCTTATACTATTAGATATCCTTATGCCGGAGATGAATGGTTATGAAGTATGTGAGAAGCTTAAAGCAGACGATAAGTTGAAAGAAATACCCGTTATTTTCATCAGCGCGTTGAGTGAAACAATTGACAAGGTGAAGGGCTTTTCAGCTGGCGGTGTTGATTATATTACCAAGCCGTTCCAATTCGAAGAAGTTCATGCGCGCGTGCGAACGCACCTGGAACTGCGCAGGCAAAAGCAGGAACTAAAGAAAAGCTATGAACAGCTTAAAGAACTCGGATCACTCCGTGACGGCATGACGCACATGATTGCACATGATATGCGTTCACCCCTATCCCTTATGGCAACAATATTTCAGACATTGGAGAAAAGCGAGACAAAGCATACATCCGATAAGAACCGGCAAATGGTGCACAATGGAGCCCTATCCACAGCCGGGCTCCTGCAAATGGTCGACTCATTGCTTGACATAAATAAATTAGAGGCAGGGCATGAAGAACTCAAATTGATAAATTGCGATCTGGTGGAAATCACTAAAGTGATTCTCAGAGAGTATGAATATCTCCGGGAGAATCGCGTGTTCAGCTTCGATATGAAAACATTTCCTGTTCGGGTCATATGTGACTATAATTTGATTTCACGTGTGATTCGCAATCTTTTCATGAATGCCTTGAAATTTACTTCGAAAGATGGAACAATCAGCATCAAAGTAGAGAACTTAGAAGAGGATGGCTCTCAAAGTGATGACAATCCCGGTAAAAAGGAAAGCGCACGGGTAACTATTCAGGATACCGGCCAGGGGATACCGGCACATTACCTGGGAAAAGTCTTCAATAAATTCGTCCAGGTCGAATCACGTGAATTCTCAACCGGATTGGGGCTAACTTTCTGTAAACTTGCGGTTGAAGCACACGGAGGCCATATTAGCGTAGAAAGTGAAGAAGGAAAAGGGAGTACATTCTGGTTTACATTACCAAATTGAGTGGAATGTTATGAAGACACCCTGGGATAAACCGTTTGAATATTTGAAAGTAATAGGAACACCCGTAGAAAACCGTTCGGGAATTTTTCCAGTTTCAGCAGTTAAAAAAGTTTTTCTGGAAGTATACTTGCTTTCACTTTTTACAATTCATTTTTTCAAAGAAGTTGTCAGGCCTCCATATAATTTTAATGAGCTGATAAAGCAATCCTACCTTATAGGTTATAAGTCTCTTTCATTAGTTGGTATTACTGCATTTATTATGGGTGTGGTGCTTACTATCCAGACGAGGCCGACCTTAACAGAAGTAGGCGCCGGGGCATGGTTGCCGGCTATGGTGGCAGTCTCGATCATAAGAGAAATAGGGCCCGCGATAACCGCATTGCTTTGCGCCGGTAGAGTGGGATCGGGTATCGGATCGGAACTTGCAATTATGAAAACGACAGAGCAAATTGATGCCATGAAGCTGGCGGGCATCAATCCGTTTAAGTTTGTCGTGGTTACAAGAATACTTGCTGCAAGTCTGATGATTCCGCTCCTGGTAATTTTTGCAGATGCCGCTTCGCTATACGGATCCTATCTTGCTGTTAGTATGAAAGGAGATATCAGCTTTCATTTATACTGTCTGCAGGTATTTCAGAAGCTCACTTTTACAGATGTGCTGCCTGCTTTTATCAAAACATTTTTCTTTGGATTTGCAATCGGGCTTATAGGATGTTACCAGGGATATAATGCAGAAGAAGGCAACCGGGGAATTGGAAAGGCTGCAAATTCAGCAGTAGTGATAGCCTCGTTCATGATTTTTGTTTTAGACATCGTTGCTGTACAAATAACGGGTTTATTTATTTAAATAATATTAAATATGAGTAGCCCCGACTTTTAAGTCGGGAAACTAAAAAAGAAAATAGATCGATGCGCACAAATACTACAAATAAAACTCTTTTGGAATCGGCCCCCGATAATGGCCAGCCGGGTGATAGTGTTTTAGAAATAGAACATCTCCGGAAATCCTTTGGAAATAATTATGTTTTGAAAGATATCACTTTGCGTGTTGCTAAAGGTGAGAACCTTGTTGTCCTTGGGAAATCTGGAACAGGTAAAACAGTACTGATAAAATGCATGGTGGGGCTTATAGCCCCGGATGAAGGCAGAGTTATGGTGCTCGGGAAACACATATTTGATCTTGATGAGGAAGAGCTTAATACATTGCGAGTGAAAATAGGTTTCCTGTTCCAGGGAGGAGCTTTGTATGATTCCATGACGGTAAAGGAAAATCTTGAGTTTCTATTGCGCAGGCAATTACGCACCAGGTCAGGAGCGGCAACTCAATCAATGGTGGAAGAAGCATTATACAGCGTCGGGTTGGCAGACGCGATTGATAAAATGCCTTCAGCGCTTTCTGTTAGTATGCGTAAAAGAGTGGGTTTAGCCCGGACTTTAATTCTCAGGCCTGCAATAATGTTTTATGATGAGCCTACGTCGGGTTTGGACCCTATAACATCAAGAGAAATAAGCAGGCTTATCATGGAAGTGCAGGAAAAATACAATACTTCCTCTGTCATCGTAACACATGATATAGAGTGCGCCAGGATTACAGCTAACCGTATTCTGATTATTCACAACGGAATGTGTGCTGCGGAAGGTAGTTACAGCGAACTCGTTAATTCGGCGGATAAATTAGTGCGGTCATTTTTTGAACAATAAATTAATTGGCTGTCTTGTTGGCTTCAGAAAAATATGAATTTTCTTTTAAGTTGAAAACATTACAAACTAATTATATAAAAAAATGTATAATATGGATTTTGTTTTAAGTCCCGGAGGAACGAAATATTTATAACAAACGAAAACAACACAAAACTTAAAAATCCCGGAGGGATGGCATTGAAACGGATAAGTAAACATTTCAATCGTATAACGAATGAAAAATATTATATATCGACTATTACAGACCCCGATTCATCAAAATAGAAAGAATCCCCTCTTGCCGCGCCACTATGTGGGGAGGGGACGGAAGAGGTGGGTCGAAGCGATTATATTTAGAAAACCTTTGCAATTGTCTTTATCATTGTATTGAAAAATGCAAAATGCTGTAAGGAGCACATAAATTGAAACCTGAAATATCTGAAAAAATCAAAATGGGAATATTTATTTCCATAGGCTTGGCGTTGTTTTTCGCAGGAATATATTATATTGGCATGAGGCAGCAAATGTTTACAGGCACGTTTCATATCAGCGCGGTATTTAATGATGTCAGCGGAATACAAGCGGGGAACAACGTAAGGTTGTCAGGCGTTAATATAGGCACAATAGAAAATATAAAAATAATCAGCAAATCCAGCGTACGTGTTACTATGACAATTGATGAAAGCGAGCGAAAGTTTATCACGAAGGATGCAGAGGCCGATATAACCACAGAGGGGCTTATGGGAAATAAGATACTTGTCATTATACCCGGCACCGGCGAATTAAAAGAAATCGAAAACAACGATGTTATCGCGGCTGCCGAACCGGTTAAGATAGACGATATTTTAACCCAGTTCAAAAAGACGGGAGATAACTCAGCGCACCTGACAGGTGATTTGGTGGATATTGTAGGAAACATTCATTCAGGAAAAGGAACATTAGGAAAATTGTTAATGGACGGTACTTATCTGAAAATACCTGTTGAAAACGTAATGAAAATGACACAGAATTTATCAGAAATTGTCGGAAGGTTACATTCTGGAAAAGGAACACTCGGGGGACTCCTGATGGATAGTACGGATTTAAAAATACCAATTGAAAATGCAGCGGAAATTACAAGGGATTTATCCGATATTACCGGCAGCATAAGGTCAGGCAGAGGCACGCTGGGAAAGCTGATAATGGACAGCACTTACCTGAAAATACCTTTGAACAACATTGTACAAATTACAAATGATTTGTCTAAGATTGTAAGCGGCTTGCGTGCAGGCAAAGGTACATTAGGAAAACTCACCAACAATGAAGAGTTCTATCTGCATCTTGACCATACCATTGAGTCGCTCGACTCACTGTTGGACGATTTTAAGGCGAATCCATCACGCTATATAAAAATGAGTTTGTTCTGAGAATTCAAGAATTGTAAGGCAAAACGCTGTTTCGCCAATTTAAAACTCAATTAGATTCTAATTTAAAAGCAAAGCGTAGAATCATATTGAATTGTTTTGATTCAGAACTAATTCCTCATCCACTCTGCCATGTACTGTTATAACGAAATAATTTGAAGCAGTTCCAGGCTTTCACTACCGGGGATTAATAAATTCATCTTAAAAGTACCCCCGGGTTTTAACCCGAAGTATTAATTTCTATCCCACACTCACAGAACTTTATTCTATTAAAAGGGGTTTATATTTTTGTCTGCTTAATCCAATACTTGCCATCCTGTTTACCAGATACTAAGATATTTTAGAATCCTGAACTGACAATATCCAAATCCCGTCAGGGATGAAATTATAATAGAAAAATAAATAAAAAAAATCCCACAAAGCTCCTTACCTGGCTTTTCGTTCCCTGGGCCCTGCTGAAAGCAACCGTCAACGACAATGATTTCTAAGGTATCTTACTCAGATCATGAATGTGCTCAACTCACTAGCAAGTATTTGCCGATTTTACTTGTTAATTTGAATAAAATATTTCGATATATTTTATAATCATATCTTGCTATTGATACAATAATTCATAAAATTTCTCATAATTATTTTAATGCACTTAATAAATAGTGTAAAGATAAGTTCGAAAATAATAATAAAGGGAATGAATAAAATGCGGGGAAAATAAATCACTAAGCTTTCAACAATTAAAAATTTGGTAACTAAATTTCCTTATCATTATAACTTTATTAAAATAAATGTGCCTGAGGAACAGAAAAATTATAAATGAATGAGAATATTGAAAGATTAAAATCTATTTATAAACCTGTGGCTTTTTGCTCAATGGGATTGATAATTATTTATAGTCTTTTAAATTATATCTTAATAATTAAGTTAAGGCTCTTTGAGATTAATGAAGAATTTATTGAATTTTATCTTCCCTTAAGCCTTTCAATTATTCTTGTCCTGATACTTTTAAGGCCAATAATCAATCATTTAGATTTAGGCCGGAGGGCAAAGGATTTCTGGACATTTTTTTCCGTAGCATTAGTTACGGTACCAATCATAGTATTTCAAAACTATTTGAATATTGAAACTGGAAAATTAACACGCGTATCCAATCCGTCTGAAATTATTAAACTGCCCTTAACTAAGTACTATGCAATTACAAATTATTATATAGATTTTAAAAATTATTGTTTTAGTGATTTTACCGATCAGGAAGCGCATGGGTATAATATTAGCTCATATTATGCTGCGCCGCTAAAATCTTCTGAAGATCAAATTAATACAGATACATGGTTTTGCTGTAGTTATCACGATGTTGTAAATGTTGATTCACTAATCAAACCTTGTTTTGATAATAACCGGACTAAGTTTTTAGTTGCATCCGATATGAATGATATTAACCATTTCGAAAGACTTAATAAATCGAATGAATACGACAAATTCTCGGAAAGAGTTCGCAAAAATAGTCGCAATGATAATATAATTTTATTGAAACCTGAATACGGAATATTTATTGATAGGACAGGAACTCTTTTAACCTGGTCGTTATCTTTATTTGCTTTTTCTAATTTTGTCCTTTTTTTTATTTTTATTTTTGTCCGTTTCAACGAAGTTGCAAATACTAAACACAAACAAAAAAAGTCCGGTTATAGAATAAGATTAAATAGGATCAAAGATAATTTTATTGTACTTTTTCCTCATCACGGATATATAGCAACACCGGTTATAATTGATATAAATTTATTAATATTTATATTGATGATATTAAACGGTACTAGTTTCACATCGCCGGGTGTTAAAGATATAATTAATTGGGGCGGTAATTTAAAGGATCTTACTTTAAATGGTGAATACTGGAGATTAGTTACATGCATGTTTGTGCATATTGGATTTTTACATCTAATTTCCAATTTATTGGTATTGTTTTTTATTGGATCTTCGCTTGAACCTGTCTTAGGTTCATATAAATTTATTTCCGGATATTTTATTTGTGGAATTTGCGCGAGTTTATGTAGTGTTTATTTTACTAAAAATGCTGTATGTGCTGGTGCATCGGGGGCAATATTTGGTTTGTGCGGTATTTTGTTATTTCTTTTGGTATCGAAAGGATTTAATAAAAAAACAGCTAAATCTTTATTATCTTTTTTCGGACTTTTAATTTTAGCTAACTTTAATCCGTGGCTAAAAATCAAAAATATTGATATTGCAGCTCATTTAGGCGGTTTAGCGTCTGGTTTTTGTTTTGGTATACTTGAAAGTGCTTATAGAGTAATTAACAAAAAGACCCGTTAATAATTAATTGAATTAAAACTGAGAAACAATTGAAAATGCAATGTAAAGAATACATTTTATTAATTTATGTCAAATATCCGTTACTATTCCATCCCCAAGAATTCAGGTAGGAAATTTTAGAGATAATATTTTGTTACAAATATTACTTGCCAGTCTCAATTAAGTTTAATTTTGTTCCTTCACACCTTTAATCAATGGCCACAAAGAAAAACCAAATTGACGAGCAGTTAGCACATAAATTCTATTCGGAACAGCAACTCAGAAGCCATTATATTCTTAGCTGTTGCTGCAGCATCACCTAAAACAACGGGTTTGCTTTAACAATAAAAGCAAATGTTACAATATAAATCAGGCAGAACGGCCCGGCTATTCTTGGAACTTTACCTTGCGTTAATTCACCGATGCTGTTTGTTATTTAAATTCCTCCGGGTTCCTTTTATTAATGTCGTAATTATTTTCCAGTATATACTTCTTAAGTGTGTTCAATAAGTTAACGAATTTATCAGATTATTGTTTAAGGATCTTTTAAAGTAAACGTTTAGCCCACCTCCTTCATCCCTCCTTAGAGGACAATATTTTTAAGATGGTTTTAAATATTGAAATCTGATTATCGCAGTATCGTGTTGGTAAAATATTGAACCGGACTTACTGAATTATTTTATCTGGCAAAAAAAACAGTGTTTTCTAAAAATAAATTGAATTAATTTTGCACTCGTAAATAACAGGGATTGTTTGGCATAACCCCGGTATTGCTTTTAAAATGTTTTTTAAATCACTATTATAAAATAAATTGTTTCATTGACATTTTGAATGACGTGTTGAAATATACACGGAATTTTATTTTGTGAGGTTCACCTTAAATGTGAGCCTCACATTTTGGATTTAAATTGATCACCAAATTCAGAACGATACACTTCCCCTCCTTGATAAGGAGGGGAGGTCGTTGCAACCCAAACACTTCTTCTACTTATTCATTTCCATCCCATCCGTGTAGCCTGCTCGCCGTGCTTGTCATCCTGGCTCGCCGTGAGTATAGCCTTCTCGCTTCTAACATAAACACTGCATATAAATGCAAAGTTTAAGCCATCTTATCCAAAAAGTTAACTTCTTTATTTTTAATAGTTTAACAAACAGCATTTTGGGAGGGGGTGGACAAGGTTAAGCTCTTTATTTTCAATAGTTTACATTAAATTTTGTGTACATTTTAAGCCCTTTTTATGTTAACATTTCATGCCTTTTTTGTACAAATTTTTTTACTTGTATAAGTCTATATATTATAAGAGCTTACTCTTCTATATGTTGGCAAGCTTGAAAATCCGGGGGAAAAAAAATTTTCTTCAAATGAATAAATATACAATGAGTATTTTAAGGTTTATCGGCTTTGAATATTTTTTTAAAGTACTCATTGTTGCTGATTGAATTAATACGCGAAGTTTCTTCATCAACCTTTCCCCTGCTTAAAAGCTGTTTAATAAAGTTTTCGCTTGAAATAACTTCGCATCCGCATTTACGTGCAAAAGCTTTTATCCCTGTATCAGATGTTACTACGATTATATTTCTCGGGTTATCTGCGTCTTCAATTTGATGTTTGATTTTATCATCTGCGGATCTTTTATCACTGTATATTATTTTAACTATCGACGCTCTTATTGGAAGGCGCTCAAACCCGTCATAATGAATTGTAATTTTAACCGACCTGCCCTGAAAATAATTTTCAATCATAAAGATTAGCTTCTCACGTGGAGATTGCTTATCCGTCTTGATAAACTTACTAAAGGCTTTTACTTTATGAATTACATTGTTTCCGTCAACTATATAATGCTTCATTTATTAAATATAATCATAATTAAAGTTACTATTTATCATTATAAAAGTTTCCTGTTTTGGTAATTTTAAGGTCCTGTAATTCAGGAGCTTTTACTCTGATTTCAAAATAATAACCTGAGTAAATACCTACAGGGTTCCAGGTAAAGTTCATCAGCCAGCATTCAAGATCGCGCGATATTCTAATTTGCGGGGCAGAGACTTCCTTTGCCATAAAATCATAACTGCCTGCTACAGAAAATTTCCATTGTTTTGTTAGATTAAAATCCATTCCTGCACTAATATTGGATGATTCTGTTGATAAACTTGGATTATTTTTACTAAACGAATAATTGTAGCTTAAATTTAAACTCCAGGGATTGGTGAAATCAGGATCACCCTGGTTATAAATTCCTTTATCAATATTTGTCTGGGTTGGTGAATATGCCTCACTTTGCAGATTACTTTTTGCTGTATCCTTGGTTGACGATTTGAATTTATCCGCCGACAGACTTGTGGATACACTAAAGTTGAAATTTGTTAACCTTAATAATCCTTTACCCTCATTAATTAAAAATTTATTTATGCTGGATCCTACAGAATCCCAGTCGTATAGAGAAAAATTTGAACTTCCCTGAAAGCTCAACCAATCGCCGGCCTGAGTATGGTAGCTTAAACTTAAATTAGATAATTTAATACTGTCCGCTGCAAAATTATAGTTTATACCGGCAGTTAAATTTAATAATTGAATTTTGTTCTCCTTTGAAGTAGTATCTGATGGATCTGCGGCGGTTTTCATGTCAAATTCATTGCCCACACTGAACGAGATATTTTGCTGTTCACCCTGGTTAAGGTAAGGATTACTTAATATTTCATTTTGATATTTATTATAAATTACAGTCTGCTTCAAATAGCTGTCATTATAAGAGCTGTAATATCCCCAGCCCGGTTTAGAAAAATCAGGTGAATAATTATATCCAACAGAAGGTGTAATAATCTGCCTTATGGCGCTTATCCCCAAAATACCCGGCTGGAACATACCATAAATTTTTGTAGAAGCAGTAACTCCGACTTGGAACGCACGGACTTCACTTATTTTATGAACATCATTTGTTACAACCGAATCACCGGTACTATCAGAATTTGATCCGGCTGAATACATACTAATATGCTTATTATACCAGTTCTCAGCATAGTTTATACTCGGTGTAAAAGTAAAATACCCAACTTTAGGGGAGGCGTTTATTGATATCTCATGCTGTACCCCCCCAATAACACTTAAGTCGCCATTTGTCTTATTTCTTTCATTTTCAAATTCACCGCTGTAATTCACCCCGATCTGCTCATACCATTTAAAATCGCTGGTTACTCCGTCTCGTCTAAACGGATACTGCTGCGGAATACTGAACGTTAAGCTTGGTAATACTTCATTAATTGTCCCCTTTACAAGGTCTTGATAGCGGCTGTAACTAAGCGACAAGCTGTTGCCGGATTCATCCCATGTTTTAGTTAGCGACGCATTTGAATAGACATCATTGGAAAGTGCCTGATTCAAATCCATTGTTGTGGACTGTATATAGCTTTTGCTTGAAAAGAAACTAAGCTGGGCGGCAAGCCTTAAAGTAGGCGTAAATATCTGCGAATGATTAACCGATATATTCCATTCTTTATCCGGCGATGTAGTTCCGTCGGAATTCGGCTCTAAAAGCATTTTATACCCGCCGCCAATACTCCCGTCAAAATCATAACGTTCATTGTACCTGAAGAGAGTATTAAATGCATAACTTCCGCGTGTATAATAATCACTGGTTAATTTTAAATCATAATAATCATTTATAGCCCAAAAATATCCGAAATGAGAAAGATAATATCCTAATGTTGCATCCTGCCCGAATGAAGGTGTAATGATGCCGGATCGTCTTCCCGATTGAAGAGGAAAAACTCCAAACGGAAGCGGGATTGGGAATGGTACGCCTCCGAAATACAACCAGATCCACTGAGCATCTAATTCCTGTTTCTCAATCACTTTCATCTCCGATGCATAAAACCAATAATGAGGAGGAGTTTCAGCACAAGTTGTAAATATGCCGTCTTTTACAAAATAAGTATCTTTATCAACTTTTTTAATTTTGTCTCCGGAGTATATTGTCCCTTCACTCTTGGTACTTGCGGCAGTTATGTATCCCCTGCCCGTCTTAAAATTATAAATCATCGATTCACCGTCATAGGCATCACCGCCCTGTGCAAGAACGGGTGTATCTTTAAATTTACCCGGAAGCGAATCATTCGGAATTCCATTAGCATTAACATCATGTGTAACAAAATCTATAAAAATATCAGCGCTTTTCAGATCTATATCTTTATATTTCAATTCGCTTTTCCCGTATAAATCCATCTTCTTGTCGGTTACATGAAAGAACAGTGAATCCCTTGAACTTGAATAAATAACCGAATCGACGTCCATAGATTTATTTTTTTTTGTTGTGTCCCGCGCTGCTAAAGAATCTTTAGATATTATACTGAGAGAATCCCTTTTGACCTGAGATTTGGTTGAATCCCCTAAGGCTAATGAATCATTAGATGATATTCTAACATTACCTTTACTGACCGGGGATAATACCTGAGTACTATGAGAACACGAAATGTTTAAGATTGCAAAAACAATTATTACAAGAAAAAAGAATTTCATTAAAAAATAATTATCCCCTTTCATTTACGAAGTATCTCGTAAATGAAAAATTTTATTACATAATATATGCAGGACAAATTATTTCTCAATATTAATAATAGTTAAGTTAAAAAATACAAATTATAAAAAATATAATAATGCAATTAGATGATTAAAGTTTATCCTCGAGTGATTACGATTTATAAAAGACCAGCGCTGAAGCGCCTTTAATACCCGCTTCATTCTTTAATTTTGCTGGAAGAACCTTAATTCTTTTTTTCAATGGTTTCAGAACCCGCAATTTAATTGTCTCATTAATGGAGTTGAAAAGAGGGCGACCAAAACCTGCAACACCTCCTCCAATAATAAATGTTCCAATATCAAGGACATTAGCCGTAGAGGCAAGTCCAACACCAAGATGAATGCCCATGTTTTTTACAACAGATACAGCAAATTCATCACCTTCAAATTGTGCTTTCTGAATTATTATTGGCGTAATTAAATTAAGATCGCCGTTAATTATTTCTAAAATTTTAGAGTCATTGTGCTCTTTTAGTTCATTTTGAACTCTTTTTACAAGATAATTATTTCCTACATAGCTTTCGACGCATCCAAAGGAGCCACAGTTGCATTTTGGCCCATTTAAATCAATCGAAATATGCCCTATCTCCCCCGCTGAGCCAAGTTCTCCCCTTAGCAGTTTGCGTTTATTAATTATACCTCCTCCTACACCTGTGCCTAAAGTTACCATTACAAATGAATCTAATTTCTTCCCGGCGCCAAATATCATTTCACCAATGGCAGCAGCGCTGGCATCATTTTCGACTATAACAGGCAAGTCAAATTCTTTTCCAATTATTTTTCCAAGATTTACTTTCTCCCATCCGGGTAAATTCGGCGGATTTTCCACAGTACCCTTTTTTGTCGATACTATTCCCGGGGAACCAATACCGATTCCCTGAATCTTTATTTTATTATGAGATAGAATTTCCTTAATTCCTTTTTTAATTTGCGATATTACTTTTTCCTGACCTTTTTCGGCAAAAGTAGGAATTGACGCTTTTTTAATTATTCTTCCCTCACGAGATACAATCCCGACCTTAATATTTGTTCCTCCAAGATCAACACCTATTGCATATTTTTCAGATTTTGGCATAAAAAGCTCTCTTTTTTAATAATTTCATAATAAGATTCAATTCTGGAATATTTTTATAAATCTTAGTAATGAATTTAACACTTAAGTAACTTTAATTAAAATTAAAAAGATTGCCCTGGAAATGAAAGAAAAATGGGATTGCCGGGGAACGAAAATGTTAGATTACGTTATAACAGGGTAACATTAAGGCCAGTTAAGCAACCTGACCTGCGAAACGGGAAATTGAAGTTGCATTGTAGAATTGCGGGTAGCAAAAAATACAAAGGTTGTTTCGGCATTACACCGGCCCCCTCTCCTTGTTAAGGGAGAAAGGATTGAAGCCGGACGGTATGTCCGGCATAAAATTTTAATTCAATCTTTTTTTGAAGCGTAATGAGCTGGCGTACAGTATCACAATTCCAAACAGGAACAGCATTAAAGTTTCGGGAATTAACTCGGAGAATGCTGCTCCTTTCAAAACAACGCCCCGGAGAATTGTAATGTAGTAACGTAAAGGAATTATATAAGTTATATACTGAATAAATTTCGGCATATTTTCAATAGGAAATGCAAACCCTGAGAGGTAAATCATAGGCATCAAAATTGCGAATTGCGCAACCATCATCGCCTGCTGCTGGGTTTTTGAAATAGTCGAAATAAATAAACCGATTCCAAGAGTGGAAAGAACAAAAAGGAAAGATGCAAATACAAGAAAAATAAAACTTCCTCTCACCGGTATTCCAAACCAAAAGACCATTACGCTTAATACTATAAGTACATCAACAAAACCCAATATTATAAATGGGATAACTTTCCCGATTATTAATTGGTAAGGCTTAATCGGTGTAACAATTAATTGTTCCAGTGTACCTATTTCACGCTCTTTTACTATTGCCATCGACATAAGAATGGTTGTAATAACCATAAGAATTAATCCCATTATACTGGGTACCATGTATACCCTTGTAGTAAGATCGGGATTATACCAAACACGTGCTTCAGTTGTTAAGGTTCCCGAAGGAGGGTTCTTTAACCCGTTTTTGTCCATTGCTTGAAGCATGATCTTTGATGAATAATTTGAAACGATTCCCTGCAAATACCCGATTACAATTGAAGTTTTATTGCCATCCGATCCGTCAAATATTGTTTGGATTGGAGCTGTCTGTCTTCTTTGTATATTTTTTTCAAAATCTTTTGGTATCACGAGAGTCCAAAGCACCTTACCGCTATTAATATCATCCGTTATCTGTTTATAACTGTCTACATTATCGTCAATTTTAAAATATCCGGAGCGTTGGAATGCTCTTATGAATTCACGGCTTGTTGAACTCTTATCCTGGTCAAAAACCGCTGTATGAACTGTAGTAACATCCATGTTCGCTGCATAACCAAGAATAATAAGCTGCATAACAGGTGCAATAAAAACAATTCCAAACAAGCGCGGGTCTCTCTTTAATTGTAGGAATTCCTTAATTATTATATTCAAAATTATTCGCATAGTATACTATTCCTTAAAATAAATTATATCCTCAGGCAATTTTTGATCTTTTATTAATTAATGCAGAGAGGAACAAAAGGACTAATGAAAAAATAGTCAGGTAAACTAATTGTGGCCAGAATGACTCGAGGCCCACTCCTTTAAGCAATATAGACCGCAATATTATAAGATAAAATTTTGCAGGAGTTATATTGGTTATAATCTGAACTACAAACGGCATACTTTCAATCGGAAATATAAATCCCGAAAGCAGCATAGACGGGAGCATGGTAACTAGAGTAGCGATCTGAAATGCAACCTGCTGGGAATTGGCGATGCTTGAGACAATAATGCCAAGGTTTAATGCAGCAAATAAAAATACCATTGTTGAAAAAAACAATAGGAATAAATTCCCTTTAAATGTTACACCAAAGAGAAAATGCCCGCCTAACAGGATAATGACTCCTACCAGGAGAGAGATAATTGTGTAAGGAAAAGTTTTGCCTATAAGCAATTCCAGCGATGTAAGCGGAGAAACATTTATTTGTTCAATTGTCCCTCTTTCTTTCTCGCGGACAATTGATAGCGAGATGGAGACGACCGCGGTTATTATTAAAATCATAACTATTAATCCCGGGATCAGGAAAACAGTGGAATCAAGATCGGGATTAAACCAGAATTCAGAGTGGATATCAAGCGGTATATATGGTTTTCTCCCAGTCGTGGCTAATACATCGCCCTGAAATTTTTGAGAATATGCTGATGTAGCGCTGTTCATATAGTTTAGTATCAACGAAGCAGTATTTGCATCTACCCCGTCGATCAATACCTGTACCTTTGCTGTTTGTTTTGAATAAAGTTTCTGGGACATATCCCGTGGAAAAACCACTACACATTGAGCTCTCTTTGTATCCAGAACGGTTTTAATTTCTTTATCATCATGTATATATCCAACAACATCAAAATAATCAGAGCTTGTAAGGGATTTTACATAATTGCGGCTGTCAACAGATTTGTCCTGATCATATACTACAATTTTTATATGATGAACATCAAAATTTATAGCGTATCCGAATATGACCAATAAAAAAATCGGGAATACAAAAAGCACGTATAGCATTCTTTTATCTCTTCTAAGCTGCCGGATTTCCTTTATTGCAATTGCTTTTATTCTATTCAACATTTTTCTTCTCATCCTTTTCAAGAAGGTAAATAAATACGTCCTCCAAGGTTGGAACAATCTTATCAAGCCTTGAAATATTAATTGAATTTTGTTCCGTCAGCACTTTTTGTAATAAAGCACGACCTTCGTTTTCATTCTTAACATTAACATGTATATAATTGCCAAAAATAGAAGTTTCATCAATCCCGCTTTGTTTGGTCAGGATATCCAGCGCAGATATTACTTTATCGCATTCAACTTCAAGAATTGTATTTGTTAAATATTTTGTCTTTAATTCTTTAGAACTTCCGCTTGCAATAATATTCCCGGCATTTATCAACGTAATGGTATTGCAAAATTCAGCTTCATCCAAATAATGTGTAGTTACAAAAACAGTTACTCCACTTTGGGAAAGTTCATTTATCAAATCCCAGAAATTCCTTCTGGAAATCGGGTCGACCCCGCCGGTTGGTTCATCCAAGAAAACAATTTTCGGCTCATGTATTACTGCAATTGCAAGAGCAAGTCTTTGTTTTATTCCTCCTGGAAGCGATCCGGTCAGCAAACTCTGCTGGCCCTCTAAATATGCAACTTTTAAAACCCATTTTTTTCTTTCAGCAAGTTTTTGGTTGTATAGGCCGTAGACACCGCCGAAAAAATTAATATTTTCTTCAACCGTTAAATCATTGTACAAAGAGAATTTTTGGGACATATACCCGATCTCGGTTTTAACTTTATCGGGCTGGTTCATTACACTGTATCCCCCAACCATGGCATCGCCTGATGTTGGTTCAAGGATACCGCAAAGCATCCTGATAGCAGTAGATTTTCCTGCGCCGTTTGCGCCGAGAAATCCGAATATTTCTCCTTTATTTACGTTAAAAGAAATACCGTCTACGGCAATAAAACTTCCGAATGTCCTGGATAATTTATTTACTTCAATAGAAAACATTTTTTATATTCCTGTTAACATGGTTTTGTCTTAAAATATAATTTGCATTATCAGCAAAATGTTTGGGCTAAAGCCCGGTTACAAGTCCGTTAATTATTCCCCGACTTAAAAGCTCGGGTTACTTTAAATGTCATTTTCGCCCTTTAAGCTCTGCTGAAATTTGCTTTCCCGCATTCTGATAAATACCAGAGTAGCGGCAGGCCAGGTAAGTAACCTGACCTACGTTGATCAATATATTTTTTTACCGGTTGATTTTTCCAGTCTGATTTTTGCTATTTCATAATCAACAAGTGCGTTATTGTAATTAGTTTGCGCCTGAAGCAATGCAGCTTCTGAATCGATTAATTCGGTACTTGATGCTGTCTGAGTATTATACATCTCTTTGGTCATCCGGTAATTTTCTTCAGACTGATCAACTCCAAGCTTTGCTAAATTAACTTTATCATAAGCTCTTTTAAAGGTTAAATAATTCTGATAGACTTCAATTTCAACTGCATCTTTTAATTGTGAAAGCGAAGTCTCCGTCTGAATTTTATTTTGTTCGGCAATATTTGATTGTGCTGAAGTATATCCCCAGTTCCATATAGTCCATGATAATGTTACACCCGCGTCCCAGCCATACTTGAACTGATCAACAGCGGGAAGAATTCTTCCATTCGGTTTATCGTCATAATAATCTCCGAAAAGATATACGGAAGGATACCATGCTGAATTGGCCGCACGCACGTTTTCGGTACTTGCCTCTAACCGGTATTCAAGAGACTTTAATTCATCCCTCTTATCTTTTGCTTCATTCTGCAAGTCTTCTATTTTATAATCCGCAACTTTAATTTCAGGTTCCTCGACTTTAATTCGCGTCGGCTCTTCCAACGGTATATTAATTGCCTGGTTAAAGGTCATTCTTGCAATATCAAGCGTATTGTCAGCTACTATTTTTTGAAGATTTATGGAGGAATATTGTACTTCAAGTTTTAAATAATCGTTTTGAGTTGCCTGCCCGTTGGAAAGAAAATTTTTAGTATCATCCACATGCTTCTTTACCTGGTTTAAATTTTCCTGAAGAACGCTGTCGTTTAATTGAGCCTCGTAATAATTCCAGAAAGCATTTTGAATTTTAAATGCTGTTTCATTCAAATCTTTTTGATAGTCCGAGTTTGCTGCTTCATAGTTTGATTTTGCGGCATCTCTTAACGACGTCAACCTGAATCCTGTAAATAAAGGCTGCTGCAAGCTCGTCTTTAATGTGTAACTATCCAATATTGTAGGAGAAACCACAATCGGCTGCGGGAAAAAAGGCAGCGATACTTCAAACGGCGGAATATTGCTCAGCCGTGTATAGCTTGCCGAAAAGCCGAGCTGCGGCAGTAACTGCGAAGTTGCCGCTGTTACCTGAGAAGATGCACTTATTAATTTAGAATATGATATTCTTAAATCTTTACTGTTTTTAAGGCCAATCTCAAGGCTTTCCTTTAAAGTCAGTTCCCTGCTTTGGGAGTACAAAATAACAGGTACCAGTATGACTGCCAAAATAAATTTTTTCATTTCAAATCCTTGTTCATTTTCTTTAACTATAAACTTTTATCTTAGATAATTTATGATACACTATCTTTAATTTCCCCGATTAAATGAATAAAAACATTTTCAAGAGATATTGGTATTATTCTATGGTCTATCATTTGAATACCATTCTCTACCAATAATTTTTCAATAAGCTCGAAATCTTTTCCATATTCTGCAACAACTACATCCAGGCGGTCGCCGAACATTTGTACTTCGAAGCCGCTTTTCGATTTTAATATATTATACGCTTGTATAATAGGGGAGCAGACAATTTCTATTATTGATTTATTCATTGACATTTTTATTTTCTTTGGAGTATCAAAACTTAAGACTTCACCTTTATTAAGAAGTGCAACCCTGTTGCACCTTTCAGCTTCATCAAGATATGGCGTGGACATAAAAATAGTTACTCCGTCCTGCTGAAGATTTGAAAGTATTTTCCAAAAATCCCTTCTTGAAACAGGATCAACACCTGTAGTCGGTTCATCAAGAAAAATTACCTTCGGCTTATGGATTAAAGTACATGCTAGAGCAAGTTTCTGTTTCATACCGCCTGAAAGATTATCAGCAAGCCTTGTCCTGAACGGAGTAAGCCGTGTAAACTCGAGAAGTTCATTCCGCCTGTTTTTGTAATCTTTAACGCCATGAAGATCGGCAAAAAATTCAATATTCTCGTCAATTGTTAAGTCGCCGTACAGGCTAAACTTCTGAGAGAGGTACCCGATATGCTTCTGAATTTTTTCCTTATCTTTCACAAGGTCAAATCCAAATAACTCAGCCGTCCCTTCCGTAGGGATAAGAAGACCGCAGAGAAGTCTTATAATTGTTGTTTTGCCTGCACCGTCCGGGCCTACCAGTCCAAACATTTCTGCAGGTTTTACGTCAAATGAGATACCTTTTAAAGCCTTTACATCGCCAAAATTTTTCTTAATATTATTTACTCTAATCGTTGTTTCCATATTTCAATAATCGTTTTTCGTTTTTATTATCCTTAATTCCAAAATAATTTTAGTGCAAATTTATAACAGCATCTGCGGGCATACCGTCTTTTAATTCATAATCCGGGTTAGGAATATGAACCTTTACCGCATAAACAAGTTTTGTCCGTTCATCTTTTGTCTCAATATTTTTAGGGGTGAACTCCGCATCCGGCGAAATATAAATAACTTTACCGCTGAAAGTTTTGTTTTTATAAGAATCAACAGTTACAGAAGCTTCCTGCCCCAATTTAACTTTACCGAGTTCCGTTTCCGACACGTATATTTTTAAATCGACATAACTTAAATCCGATATCATAACAAGCGATGAAAGCTGTGTAACGCTTTCCCCTGCTTCCACAAACTTTTTTACAACAAAACCGCTTATTGGTGCGATTACATACGAATCAATTATGTTTTTTCTTAAAAGATTTGATGCAGCTATCTGTCTGTCAAAGTTTGCTTTTGCTTCTTTTATTTCTTCAGGCCTGGCTAAATTCTTCATTTTTTTCAAATTTTCTTTTGCCGAATTATACTGTGCATCTGCAACCACATATTTATTCAGAACATCATCCCATTGCTGCTTAGTTATTGAATTCGCGGCATATAATTTTTCATTCCTGTCTTTTGTCAGCATTGCATAATCATAATTGCTCTTAGCCTGATTTAAAGCATCTTCCGCTTGCTTAATATCTTCTGCCCGCGCACCCTTAACCAGTAATTCCAGTTGGGCCTTGGCGCTTTCTACTGCTGCATCGGATTCCTGTAATTGAATAGCTGTTAAATCATGGTCAATGGTAATTAATGTATCGCCCAGACTGATCTTATCGCCTTCGTTAAAATATAATTTTTGAATCTGCCCGGTTACTTTAGATGATACAGTTACATTAGTTGCTTCAATAGTGCCTGACGCTTCTATTTTACTATTTTCATTTCCGTTGCCACAGCTGATTTGAATAAGCGCAGCGGCAGCAATTAGTACCCACATTATTACTTTCATTTAGTAACTCCGTTTTTAAGTTTATTAAATATCTTTTTACCTTTTTCATTAAGTATACTATTCATAAGAATTTCGATTATAGCTTTAAAAGATTCCTGAAGGCTTACGCTGTTCCTTACCGAATAATCCGGATTGACTATCGATCTGATCGAGGCAATAAAAATGGACAGAATAATCTCCGTTTTATAATTATAGAAATAACCTTCAGCTTTGCCCTGTTCAAATATTCTTGAAAAATTTGCGGTTATCTGTTTTGCCCTGAAATCGTCAACTTCCTTCCAAATTTCAGGTGAGTAATACTGCAAATCCATTATCATTTTTTCATTCACCTTCAGTATGTTCTCTCCAACAATAGTAAATATGTCAAAAAGCTTTTCGACCGCATTACTTTCATGATTTACATGGTTCTTTATTCTATTTATTGTTGAGCGCATATGAGTAGTCATAACTTCTTTAACGAGTTCTTCCTTGGAAGAAAAGTATTTATAAATAGTTTTTTTACTCATATGAAGCCTTGTGGCTATATCATCCATAGTAGTCTTGTAAAATCCTTCTCTTAGAAATGTTTCACATGCAAAACCGAGAATTTTTTCCCTTTCTGCAGGGTCTATAAGTACACTTTTATCATTCGGTTTTTCGGATTTGTTCGTGTGAATCTTTTTACCCATACTCCCGATGAAATTGCCTTTATCCAGGGAAACATCAATAATGTTTTTTTTCTTATTAATTTGATTCATATCTATTTTACTTTCGAAAATAATCACCTTTTCAATCCTGATAAAAGGAAAATCGGTAAAACGTCGATTATTACCGGTAAATATTTATCATTAATTAAATGAATGATTTTGGAACTATATTTAGAATAATATTTTACTCTTCCTGATATTTTGCCAAATTTCAAAAATATATCTGACTATTGTGTCATAACTTGTTAAGTACGACGGAAACTAATTATGTTTTTTACGTTTCCAATATAATAAGTGGAAACTATTTTGTCAAGAATAGTTTCCAATAATATTAACTTTTGAAAAGGGAAGTTTGAAGCAGGACACAGCACCTGAAATTATCGAAGTTTTAGAATAATTATTCTACACTAATCTTAAAGACTGCTTTCCTTGCAGACTTAATGTCTTTTTCCCAAGGGCGTAAATAATTAAATATAATTACAGTTGTTCCCGAATTGTTGGTAATAAAATTCCATATTTCTTTTCCGCCTGCACCAGGTATGGCATTCTCCGGAGGTAAATAGATCTTACCTGCATTATTGACTATATTTTCATTTAAAGGCGATGAAAGCTGCCATTCATATCCTGTTGTTGCATTTGATTTAAGATCAATCGCAAAACATTTTCCGGCTTTTATATGTATTATTTCTTCGGGGTTTGAATATTCTCCCTGGACTTTAATATCATTTTCGGATTCGTTCAGACTCAAAATATTTATCACGTTAACGGCTAGTAATTTTTTATCATTATTAAAGTCAAATCCCAAGTTAACAAAACCAATAAGTTTACAGGCATGACAGCCATCCTGCAATCGATAATTAAATATAAACTGCTGACCGCCGCCAGTTAGTTGCCTTACTGCCGGATAGTTTGTACCACTCCTATCACCCGGCCAAATGCTTACATGCGAATATTTCATTTTTATCTGTTTATACGTTATATTTTTTTCAAGCTTGATTTTAGATATATAATCATAATTATCTACATTAATCATATTCGGGCTGCCATTGACTAAAAAACAAACTTGGTTTTCATTGGCACGAAATGGAAAGACCGCATAAGCGATGTCGACTTTTCCAGTCTCCTTAAAATCACGCATAAAGCCTTCTGAATTAGTCAATTTAGTAAATTCAACCGCTTCAGGTGAAGCATTAAACTTTTTCATTTGTTCTAAAAAGCAATCCCCGAATGAACGATAACTCATTTTATCGCAGCTGTCATGTATTGCATGCATCATTTCCATACCCGGCCCCCAAATTGCACTGGCTGTAATTTTTCCGGTTATAAAAGCTGAATCTTTTTCTTGAGGTCTTATTATCGTAGTTAATAGTACAAGAGTAGTTAAAAATATCCATCTCTTTTTCATATAAACCCGATTTTATTTTAAAAAGCTTAATTTACTACCAAAGTAAAAGTAACATTGTTGTATCCTTGTGTTTCATTCTGCCATTCTTTAACATATTTAAATTTTATTTCTGTAGCTCCATTCCCTGTCGTTTTAAAATGCCAGATTTCTTTCCCGGCTGCATTAGGCAAAGTTTCATCCGGTATTAAAAAATCGCTTCCAAGAAAAGTAACAACATTTTCATCAAGCGGATTAGCTAACTCCCATTTAAGTCCGGCAGAATGATTAGACTGAAGAGAAATTTCGAATTCCTGGCCTTCTGAAAGTATTAATGATTGCGATGGATCGCTAAAGACATTAAGAGGATTACTATTTTCAAACTGAACAGAATCAAGTACAACTGATTTATTAATTGTAAGATATTTTGTTCCAAGAAAATTCCCAAGACTATCGAAGTCAAACCCAAACTCAGCAAAGCCAATCAATTCACAGTGATTACAGCCATTCCTCAATGCATAATCTACAATTATTCTTTCTCTATTATCCGGCAGTATTTCTTTTACAGGGCAGTCTGCTCCTGTACGGTTTCCAGCGAATAAAGATATATGAGGGTATTTATTCTCAAGTTGAATATATTCAGCAGAATTTTGAAGATCGTCAATATTAAGCGAGTAATAATCATCAGGATCAACTAATGCCGTATTGCCGTTAACCATAACATAACTGACACGGTTTTCATTTTCAAAGGGGTAGTAGACATAGGCAATATCTATAATGCCGAATTTTTTAAAAGACTTCATATACCCTTTACCGCCAAGAAGTTTTGTAAACTCTACGGCATTGTCTGATGCATTTGCAGCCTGCATTTCCTTAATTAAACATGAATAAAGGTCATCGCCTTTCAACAACCCGCAGTTTGCTTCAATATTTTCCATGTCATCCATTGAAGGGGTCCAGACTGCACCAGCACCAAATTTATTTTGCTGGCAATAAACCGGCTGTTCATATAAAAATATAAAATATGTAATAAGAATAGTAAAAAAAAGACAAGATGTAATTGTTCGCATAGTAATTATTCAAACGGCTAATTCTTAATTAACATTTATGAGAATATTAAAATAATAATAATTTTGCTTAGAAAAATAGGAAGTATTAAGACAATAATATTATCTATTGACCATATATAAGTCATCGTATTATTCCTAACCTAATTCATAGCTTATTTTTTTACTTCTACAGTTTTTATATTAGCTTCTTTTGACTCCGAATAAAATATAAAAAAATGAGGCCGAAAAGGCCAAAAAAGAGGCGCATAGAATAAATAAGCACAATTCCGACTGAATCATTTGAGAAATTTTAATTACGCTTTATTAAATTAAAATATCTCTTATTTTTATTCGACAATGTTATTGAAATAATTGCAAGAATTAGTTATAAATTGTCTATTTCAAAACATTATAGTATTTTTCATATATGAAATTATTTTATAATTAGGGGAACCACTAAATGATTTGTAAATAAGAATATTTTATTTTTAGGAAAGAGTATAGTATGGAAAGACGTGATTTTATTAAAAAAAGCGCTCTTGCTACAATGGCGCTTGGTTCTTCTGTTACTCTTGGAAATTTTTCAAATATTTTTGCCTCTAATTTATTGGCAAATAAATCATTTGATCTGGTTGCAATAAAAGGAGCTGAACCTGATATCATGTTTGATAAGGGAATAGCTTCGCTTGGCGGCATGACTAATTTTGTAAAGAAGGGTCAAAAAGTTGTTATCAAACCAAATATAGGATGGGATGTTGTTCCTGAAAAAGGTGCAAACACAAATCCTAAACTTATAGGAAGAATTATTCAACATTGCCTTAACGCCGGAGCAAAAGAAGTATTTGTATTTGACCATACCTGTGATAATTGGAACAGATGTTATACAAATAGCGGAATTGAAAAAGCCGTAAAAGATGCCGGTGGAAAGCTTGTTTCCGGCGCCACAGAAGGTTATTATCAGCAAGTTGCAATAAATCAGGGCAAAGCTATAAAAAACGCAAAAGTACATGAATTAATATTGGAATCTGATGTGTTTATAAATGTTCCCGTGCTGAAGCACCATATGTCCGGAAAATTAACCGTTGGAATGAAAAATATGATGGGCGTAGTTTGGGATAGGCAGGAATGGCATAGAAACGATTTACAGCAAAGTATTGCTGACTTTGCAACTTTCAAAAAGCCTAATCTCACGGTAGTTGATGCTTATACAGTTATGATGAAAAACGGCCCAAGGGGGACATCATTAGACGATGTAGTTTTGATGAAGCAGCAGATAATCAGCACCGATATAGTAGCTGCAGACGCCGCCGCAGCAAAAATTTTCGGCGTAGAACCAGATGATATTCCTTATATTAAATTTGCCGACCAAATGAAAGTAGGGAAAAAAGATTTGAGTAAATTGAATATAAACAGGATAAAGTTATAGGCATTGCACAAACAGAGCCGGTATACGATGGAAATAGATTTTTCAGATGAAGCTTTCTAGTTTAAAAAGAATAAGGTTAATAGTATCAATTTTTTTCTTCTTATTAATTTCAATATTATTTCTTGATTTTAATAACTCACTGTCACCGGCTTATACAAACTATTTTACATTTTTTCAGTTTGTCCCATCTTTAATAAAATTTTCCAGCTTAGCGGGAATTGCAGCAACCGGGTTTATATTTGTAATAATTCTGACTGTTCTGTTTGGCAGAGTTTACTGCTCGAGTATCTGCCCAATGGGAACTTTACAAGACATATTTTCATTTATCTCCAAAAAACTACGTAAAAAGAAATACTTTCACTTATTGAAGCCGGCAAACGTTCTTAGGTATTCATTACTATGTTTATCAATTATTTTCATTTTATCAGGCAGTTTGTTCCTAATTAATTTACTTGATCCTTACAGTAATTTCGGCAGGATCTATACACAATTGTTTAAACCTCTACTTCTTAATGCCTATAACTTTACGGCAATTGCGCTTGAAAAGGTTAATTTATATTGGATTAATCCGGTTGAGATGAGGGGTACAAATCATTTTACATTGATCTTTCCCGCTGCATTTTTATTACTTGTTTTCCTGTTTTCCTTTTATTCCGGCAGATTATTCTGCAATACAATTTGTCCGGTAGGCTCATTACTTGGATTAATTTCAAAGATTTCAATATTTAAAATTAATATTGATGAGAAGAATTGTATAGGTTGTAAGCTATGTGAACGTACATGCAAATCGGGATGCATTGATAAAAAAGAAAAAACAGTTGATTTCAGCAGGTGTGTTAGCTGCTACAATTGTTTCAAAGTATGCCCATCGGAAGGAATTACTTACACATTTTCATACAACAAAAAAGAAGTTCAGAATGCGAAAGGCATAGATTCTTCTAAAAGGAAATTTTTAATTTCCGCAGCAATATTTCTTGCCGGTTCAACTAAAATAGTTTTTGCTCAAAGTAAAATAGTTAGTAAGCGACTCAGCAAGATTTCAATATTTAGAAAAATTCCCGTTACACCTCCTGGATCAATTAGTCTAAATCATTTTACAAATAATTGCACTGCTTGTCATCTATGCGTTACTTCGTGTCCGACACAAGTGCTCCAGCCAGCATTTCTTGAGTATGGAATATTGGGTATAAATCAGCCTCGAATGGACTATATAACCAGTTTTTGCAACTTTGATTGTGTAATATGCAGTGAAGTTTGTCCGAATGGTGCAATTCTTCCTGTAAAACTTGAAAAGAAAAAGTTGACCCAGCTTGGACAGGCGAAGTTTATAAAAGATAATTGCATTGTGTACACTGAAAAGACCGATTGCGGTGCATGTTCGGAACACTGCCCGACAAAAGCAGTTATTATGGTTCCTTTCGAGGATGTCAGGGCACCGGAAGTTCATAGTGAATATTGCATTGGCTGCGGCGCATGTGAGTATGCCTGCCCCATAAAGCCATATAAAGCCATTTATGTGGATGCAAACAGAGTACATCAAACTGCAAAAAAGAAGGAAGAAATAAAACTGGATAAAAAAGTTAATTACAAGGCAGACTTTCCGTTTTAATCGATATGTTTACAATCTCTTACTGTTAAAATTTAATTACGCAACCTTTCCTGCAACTCTCAATAGCCAGTTCAATAATACGAATTGTATTCATAGCTTCTCCGGGTTTTACAGCTAATTCTTTACCGTTTTCCATAGCATCATATAAGTTTTCGTAAAACAAAGAATATGACCCCGCAATTGTTTCAATTTCCCCGCTGAATAACAAACCGTTTATTTTTGTTTCTATCATTCCCCAATAATCGGGGGATTCTGCGCCCCAATCAAGCGATTTTCTATACCCAATTTTTTTTAGAGTTTCTTCCTGCGGGTCTAATCCGTTTTTAATATAAGATCCTTCAGTACCATGCAGCGTATACCTGGGTAAAGGAATTTTAGAAAGATAATTACTTTTCAAAGTAACTTTTAATCTATTATAATTTAAAATTACTTCGAAGGCGTCTATTATTTTACCAGATGGCCTTTGTGTTCTTAAATCGGCAAAAACTGAAACCGGGTTTCCGAATAAACAAACTGATTGATCAATCAGATGTGAGGCTATATCATATAAAAGTCCGGCACCCGGCAAAATTTCTTCCTTCCATGAATTGGGTTTTATATAATTTCTAAACCTGTCGAAATGAGATTCGAACTCCACCAATTCTCCAAGCATCTTGCTTTCAATTATTTTTTTAACCGTAAGAAAATCACCATCCCACCGGCGATTTTGATAGACAGTCAAAACCTTTTTCTGAGTGAGGGCAATATTGATCAGTTCATCAGCTTCCTTTGTTGTTGCAGTAAACGGCTTTTCAACAACTACGTGTTTTCCATTAATAAGTGCTTTTTTAGCCATCTCAAAATGTAAATGATTAGGTGTATTAATTATAACCAGGTCAATCTCATCGTCATCAAGCACGGCAGAAAAATCCCTAACTACCTCGATATAGGGATATAAATGTTTAGACCTGTTGCTATGCCGTTCGACGATTTTTTTCAAACGGAAATTAGGATCTGCATCGAGAAAAGCTGCATGGAAATATTCACCGGACATACCAAAACCAACTATAGCTGTATTTATTATTTTGCCCATAAGACTGCTTTCATCCTGGTTAGTAATTATATTTTGCTAATATTAAATTAAAAAAAATATTTTTCTTTTATATAATATATAAAATTATTAATACACAGGGGAAATAATATGTATCAGAAGGATTTTATTTAATCTGAAAGATTAACCCCATATTTAGTAAGTTCCCCAAATATTATTTTCGAAAATGTTTTATGATTGGAAAATAAAAAAAACTATCAATATATTTAGCAAAATTATATTTAAAATAACAGTCAAAAATGAATGAATTCAAATTCATTTGTTCAATTTCTATTTTCTGCAAGATTTATTTGATGGAGAGAATTTTATGCAAAAGATGCAGACTACCGATGAAGATATTGTTTGGACCTGTCAATACTGTGGTGTACTTAATACTGTCTGGATAGATCTGACAATAAGCGGAAAACAAGATTTTATTGAAGATTGCAGAATTTGCTGCAGGCCAAACAGGATAATAGTTACAGAAGATGAAGATAACAATGTCTTTATCGAATCAAGGCCGTGTGACGAATGAAGGCCAAAGTATATAATTACGCAATAAGTCACCAATATTTACAATTAATTATACGTATAATTAATTTTTTCAGAATTACTAATTGTTTGGTTATAATAAAGTGTATGTTACATTATGGGGAAAACAGAAAGCCCTTGCTGACGATAATTATATTTTCAAGAGCATTATCTTCTAAGAAGAAAAAAAGTTTACTTCAATATAGCCGGCAAAAGATAAATTTATTAAAAGATAGTATTTTCAGAATTACATATCCTACCTTGAGAGGGTTTCACACAAGTATGGAAAAATCATCCTTAAAATAATTAACTTTTAGGAGTTATTTTCACATATAAAGAACAAATTGTAAAATATTTCTCAATTTAAAGTATTAATCTCCAGCGAGAATAAATGTACGGCATTTGTGAAGTTGAATTATTCCGTTTTTAATTAATTTAATAACTCTTCGATTTTATATGTTAAGTTTTAATAAATATCCCTTCCTAGAAGTTAATTACGATACTAAATTATCAACCCGTCGTTCTCAAACAATTGAATAAGTCCGAAAAAGAAGAGGGTCGTAGTAATAGAATGCGAAAGCAAGGGTAAAAAATGTGCAAAGATTAAGGCATTTGTAAAAACAAGCGCCTGAAGTATGATTCTTGAGTTCAATAATAAATATTAAATGTGAAAAATATTATGAAAGAAAACAGAATTAAAATTCGAATTGATACTAATAAAATAATTCACACTATGAAGGGTGGAATCGGCGCTTCCTGGCATTCACTTTCAAGGGATATTCCAATGGAAAATGAGAAATATGAATATCCTGCAAGAATGAATGCTCAACCAAGAGGAAGTGCTTTTGGCGGAAATCCACCAATTGAAGATACAACAGCATGGGAACAATTATTTAGACATGCAAAGTGGTTAGGTTTAAATTTCATCCGTGTGGAATTAAGCCAGCACATGTACGAGCCGGAAAGGAATAAATTCGACTGGAACAATGAAGAGATGAAAGCACTCTTTAAGATTCTGAATTGGTGTGAGAAAAACGGTGCCGATGTATTTCTCCAGCAGATGTGGAGCCATGTTGAATGGAATGCATTTCCGGGAGTACATCCATTAATCAGCGCTCCGTACTCTCTTGATGACTTTGCTCTTGGAATAGCTACTCTTTTAAAATATTTAACAAAAACAAAAAAATATACTTGTATTAAGTATTTTTGTATTACTAATGAACCACCAGGCGGTACCTGGGGCTATTGGTGGTGTTATGGTTCGGGATCAGGTTCAGTAACACCTGCCTGGAAAAAAGTGAGAAAAACTCTTGATGCTTATGGAATTAATATCCCTCTTTCAGGTCCTGATTGGACAAGTTTACCCCCATTCAATAAAAAGAAAATTAATTTCGATAAGTATATCGGCGCATATGATATTCATTCATACAGCGGAATTGATAGAAACGGCGAAAAAATATTGCGCGACTGGGTAAAATGGGCAGCAAAGAAACGAAAACCTTTTTTTATTACTGAGTTTGGGAATATGAATCTTGGTTGGGGTAACAGCAATCCCGGTCCTAAAAGTTTTGCAGCAGCACTATCAAATGCATCAGATGTAATTCGCGGAATTAATTTGGGGATTGATGCCTTCAACCGCTGGAGTTTTACAAATCGAGGGAATCTTGACGGACAATGGCAATTAGTACGAACATGGGACATCGATAAAAATAGACATACAAAAGACGTAATACCGGAAAATACAGCTTATTTTGGATTTGCTGTGTTAACACGATTTCTTGGTAAATACTGTTCAGTTTTGACAATCAAATCTAAACCAATTATCGACGAATTGAAGGCTGCTGCATTGATGAATAAAAATGGAAACATTACAATCATTCTAGTGAATTTAAGAAAAGAAAATCTAAACCTTAATTTAAAGATCAAGGGAACCGGATGTAATAAAATATTCAGCCTATACCATGTATACGAACCGATAGTAAATTCGGCTAATTTTGAGTTAAATCCGTTAAAGGAAATTACAGGGATGGATAAAAATAAATTTATTGACCTAAAACCGGAAAGTATAACTGTATTAAGCACTTATCACTTAAAGCAAAAAGATTTTGGAATAATTTACTAATCTGTTACATTATAAAAAAGAGACACTTCTATTGGAAGAATAAGCCCGATAAGATGTCGATTTTCATTACTAAATGAGTACAACTTAGAATATAATAGAATTAAATAATTTTCCTAATTATCCAATAATTAATTCAATGAACATTTTGCATATTTATAAAAGCTGACTCTAGATACTATATCCTTACTATTTGATAAAAAATATTAATCCATGATCATTCTTAAGAATGATGAACTATCTTCATCATCATTATCATTTTCCGCATTAACCTTGTTAGTCTTATCTTTAGCCCAATTATAACGGGAAGAATCAAAAAGAAAACCGCTTTTGGGAAGTTCTTTTTCCTCGTTTTTATCTTCAATAGTAGATTTAGGACTATTTACACGAAAAACAGTAGGAATATCAAGATCGTCTTTATTGACATCTTCCATAAAATTAAAACCGCCTCTAAATGCTTCAGTGCTTTTAGGTTTTGGCTCTACAACGGCTTTGCTAAAATTACGGGCGGCAGTATCAAATCCGGTTGCAATAACCGTATATGATACATAATCATTCATTTCTTCTTTTCTGACACAGCCGAAAATAACATTTGCTTCTTCTCCGGCAGCATCAAAAATTACATTATTACCTTCATTAATTTCCTGCATAGTAAGATTACTTGAACCCGTAACGTTCAATAATACACTCTTGGCACCTTTAATATTAATGCCCTCTAATAATGGGCTTGAGATAGCTTTCTGGGCAGCTTCAATTGCACGGTTTTCACCGCTGGCAATCCCACATCCCATCAAAGCTTCACCACTGTGGTTCATTACGGCACGAACATCTGCAAAGTCAACATTAATCAGGCCCTCAATCGTAATAATATCGGCAATGCCTCTAGTGGCTTCATAAAGCACTTCATTAGGCTTATCGAATGCGGCAAAGGCATTAATAGTTTTATCAAGTATACTGAGAAGCCTCTCATTAGGAATAACTATTAGACTGTCAACGTGCTGTTTCAGGTCCATAATACCTTGTTCTGCATTCAGCATACGTTTCTTGCCTTCCCATCTAAAAGGCTTAGTCACAATACCAACAACCAAGGCACCTAAGCTTTTAGCAATAGAAGCAATAACAGGAGCTCCACCCGTACCAGTTCCCCCACCCATACCAGCGGTAACAAAAACCATATCACTACCAGAAAGGACTTCCGTAATTTTTTCTCTATCTTCTTCCAAGGATTTTTTCCCGACATTGGGATCGGCACCGGCTCCCAAACCCCGAGTAATGGCCGTACCTACTTGAATTCTATGGGTAGCACTACTGCTATTGAGTACCTGAGCATCTGTATTCACTGCAACATATTCAACGCCAATAAGTCCTCTAGTTATCATACTCTCAATCGCATTGCAGCCGCCGCCGCCGACACCCACAACTTTAAGTATTGCCGACATACTCCTGCCCTTGTCAATTGTTGCAAATCGAGCCATTGTAGACCTCCTTAGTTTTGAACTTTATAATTCATCAAAAAATTGCTGAACCCGTTTAAGCCACGGAATAGATTTTTTACCGCCAACTTTCTTTGGGTTTATTAATACCTGGTATTCACTGGATTTCCCGCCGGGAATTCCTCTTATTAAACCGGCGACAGTAGCAAATTCAGGACTTTCAATTTCATCGGATAACCCCATACCTAATTCCTGCGGAATGCCGATTCTTGTCGGCAGCCCAAAGACTTCCTCAGCTAATTCAGTACAACCCTTCAGCAATGAACCGCCTCCGGTAAGCACTATGCCCGCTTTAATTTTATTTTTAAACCCTGCGCTTCTAATTTCATTATCAACCAGGCTGAAGAGCTCGCGCATTCTCAAACTTATAATTTGTGTTAAAAGGCTGATAGGAATTTTAGTATTACCTTTTGCACCGATTCCCTTTATAAGAATATCATCATCTTTGATTATTGCAGATTCAGTAGCATATCCAAAATCTTTTTTCAATTTTTCAGCTTCCTGGGTTATTACCCCCAGTGATTCCCGAATATCATTTGTAACCTGATTACCTGCAACTCCAATTACCTTAGTGTGCTTAATTGATTTCTTATGAAAGATGGCAATATCCGTAGTACCCCCTCCTATATCAATTAATGCTATGCCTAAATCTTTTTCACTTTCTTCCAATACTGAAGAACTTGAAGCTATCGGCTGCAGAATATAATCCTGGACCAAGAATCCGGCCCTTTCAACGGACTTCTTAATATTTTGAATTGCCGGAATTGAAGCAAGGACAATATGATTTGTAGCTTCAAGGCGTGAGCCCGACATCCCGATAGGATTTTCGATACCACCCTGATAATCAACAAAAAACTCTTCCGGAATTATGTGCAATATTTGCCGGTCGGACGGGATCCTAATTGTTCTTACATCTGCTTCCAACCTGTCTAAATCCGGTTGAGTAATTTCCCTATCATCTCCGCTGATTGTAACATAATTACGGTGTCTCATACTTGTAATATGCTCACCGGCAACTCCAACATTAACAAGACTAACTTCTATTCCAGCACGGTTGGAAGCAATGGAAACGGCTTGTTTTATAGCTTCAGCTGTTTTACCAATATTTGCAACCAATCCTTTGTGCAGCCCCTCAGAAGGAGCAACGCCAAACCCGAGAATATTAATTTTATTATCCTCATCAAATGTTTCGGCAATAACCGCACATACTTTTGTAGTTCCTAAATCAAGACCGACAATTATATTTTTTTTCATTCGGCGAAACCTGTCTTTTCAGTAGTGCCGACAAATACTTCATTAGCAAACCTAAGATCGATGTATTCGCTGTTATCGGCAGTACTGTTTTGTTTAATTATTTTAGGCCACATAATATCCAAGTAGACCATTTTCTTAGCTGCTTCACCTTTACCAAAAATAACCGATGGCTTAACACCGGAAAATGTAAGTATAATATCGTCACCCTTCCTTAGATTTATTTCCGATAATCTTTTAAAAATATATTCATTAGTCATTCTGGCCGACTCTATTATTTTAAAAGCTTCCACAATATCAGAAGTTCTAATAAAAGAAAGCGGTTTTATTTCCTGCTCAAACGATGAATTACTTATAACCGGGAAATCCATAAATTTTGTATCGGGCATAATGGAAAGAACCTGGAAATTATCCGTAATAAAATTCGGTTCACCAGAAGATAAAAGAACCGCTTCAATATTTTTTTCAGTAAGATGTACTTTTACTGTATTGCTGCCTGTGAATTCAACATTTGCGTTAAGTATATACGGATGTTTTTCAAATTGTTCCTTAATATTCTGAAGTGTAATTTTACTTAATTTAGAACTATCTTCAAGATTTGTAAATGCCAGATAATCATTTACAGGTAAAAGATTGTTCCCGGATATTTCGATCATCTTAATCTCTCCTCTATCCGTTTTATTAGAATAATAAATTAAATAAATTAAACATGAAATTAATACTACAAATATAAATGTTCCTAATATCTTACTCGATTTTTCTGTCATTATTTTTATGAATTAATCAACGCAACAAACTTTTCATTATATTTCCAAATATCACCTGCGCCCATAGTAATTATGATATCACCGTCTTTCTTTAATTCTAATAATTTTTCAGGGAGATCATTTTTATCTTTAACATATATTACTTGTTTATGTCCGAATTTTTTTGCAGCGTTAGCGATCAATTCACCGCTTATACCTTCAATCGGAGCTTCCCTTGCGGGGTATACATCCGTACAAATAAAAATATCGCTGTTCAAAAATGATCTACCAAATTCCTGGTAAAAATCCCTAGTCCTTGTATAAAGGTGCGGCTGGAAAACAGCAATAAGTCTTCTGTTCCATCCGCTTCTAATACCTGCCAATGATGCACTGGTCTCGGTTGGATGATGTGCATAATCGTCAATAACCAATATTTCTTTATTATATTTTATTTCAAACCTTCTGTATACTCCGCTAAAAGATTCCAAGGCTTTTTTAATAACATCAAACTTAATTCCAAGTTCTTTAGCAATACAAACAGCTACCAATGAATTCTTAACATTATGAACGCCCGGTATTTTTAGCTTCAATCTTCCTAATTCTTCACCCTTATATTTAATAGTAAATGAACATGAGAATTCGTTATAACTTATATCAACCGCACGAATATCAGCCTGAGCAGTTAGTCCATAAGTAAATATTTTTTTATTTATATGCGGGATAATATCCTGTAATGCAGTTTCATCCATACACAAAACAACAAAGCCATAGAAAGGCACCTTATTTGCAAACTCAATAAAGGCTGATTTAATATCATCAAGATCTTTATAAGTATCTAAATGCTCACTTTCAAGAGTAGTAATTGCCGCAATAGTGGGCGTAAGTTTAAGAAACGTTCTATCGAACTCATCGGCTTCGACAACTATAAATTCTCCCTTACCTAATCTGGCATTAGTACCCCCAAGTCCGCTTAATTTACCTCCAACGATAATAGTAGGATCAATTCCGCCTTCCGTTAGTGTTAGTCCTACCATTGAAGTGGTTGTAGTTTTGCCATGTGTGCCGGCAATACCAATTCCATATTGCATTCTCATACACTCAGCAAGCATTTCTGAACGTTTTATTATTGGAATTTTCTTTTCTAAAGCGGCTTTTAATTCCGGATTTTCAAGGTTCACTGCCGATGAATATACAATTACATCCACATCATGCAAATTTTCAGCAGAATGCCCTTCATGTATTTCTATACCAAGGTCACTTAACCGCGAAGTTATATCGGATAAAGCTCTATCCGAACCGGAAATTTTGAATCCCTGGCTCAGAAGGATTTCAGCAATTCCGCTCATTCCAATTCCACCGATACCTACGAAATGAACTTTTTTAATATTATTAAACATTAAATATTACCCAATTTCTGGTTTAGTTCAATAAAAATGTTAATCAGTTCATTTTCATTTTCATAATCATAGGGCCTAATTATAACCGGCCGTCTTCGATATTTTAATTTTATTCTAATCAATCTAAAAGCCCTATTCCTTAGCCTCTGCCTAGGATTTGATATTTTTATTTCAGAGAGCTGATCAAAATGAAAAGTTTTTATAGCAAACCGGTTTACAAAAGATATACTTCCTTCCGTAATTTCAAGATATTTATTTGTATATAAATTGTATAAAAGACTGACCAACGAAACAAAGACAATAATTGCGAAGAAATAAATTATCGGGTCATTCGTCATTAATTTGTAAGAATTTTCAATGAATTCACCGCGAATTACAACGTACAAAATAAATACAATAAAGTAGATAATAGTCGATTGATAATAAAACGACATATTATATTTAAATATTTTCTTTATATTTTCTTTATTTTCGTTCATACTGCCTGTGCAAATTTTATTGCATTTTTTGCAATCACCTCGGCTGCATCCGGCTTAGCTAATGCCAAAGCATTTTGCCTAAGTTGTTTTAATTTATCCTGATTAAAAATGATAGATAAAATTTCATCTGCCAGACTGTTATACAGGCTTTTATCTTCAAGAAGAACAGCAGCGTTATTTTTCACCAAGGCTATTGCATTATAATACTGATGATTCTCGGCAACATTAGGTGAAGGTACCAGAATAGAAGGGATACCGAGTGCGAGTAATTCGGAAATTGTAGTTGCACCTGCCCTAGCTAATAACAAATCAGATGCTGAATATGCCAAATTCATTTTATCAATGAAAGGCATAACCTTAATAAAATCCGATGCAAGATTTTTATTTTGATCAAAGTAATTTTGCCCGGTTTGCCAAATAATCTGTATCCCTTTTTCTTCAAAAATTTTAATTGATCCAGCAACGGCTTCATTTATTGATCCTGCGCCAAGCGATCCCCCGATTATTAACAATGTTTTATATAGTGGCGAAAGGCCAAATTCTTTTAAAGCATCATCTTTTTTAGTTTGTACCAGGTTCGATCTTATTGGATTACCTGTTAAAAATAATTTATTAAAATTACGAAAATATTTTTTAGAATCCTCAAAGCTAATATGCACTTCTTGTGCGAATTTTTCCAGGAGTCTTGTAGTTACCCCAGGATAACTATTTTGTTCGAGTAAAATTATTTTAGCGCCCATCAGTGAAGAACTGAATATAGCTGGCCCTGATACATACCCGCCTGATCCAATAGCAACTTTCGGCTTGAATTTCAGATTAATAAATATTGACTGTATTATGGAAACTAAAAGTTTTAACGGAAATAATATATTTTCTAAATTAATTTTTCTTGAAAATCCCTTTATCCAGATTGATTTGAATTCAAAACCAAGCCGAGGAACAACACCGCCTTCAATCTTAGACTTCGTTCCAATAAAGAGTATTTCTGCTTCCGGAATCATCACCCGAATTTTTTCGGCAACCGCAATAGCAGGAAATAAATGACCGCCAGTTCCGCCTCCGGCAAATAAAAAGCGATATGGAGTTCTGGGCAATTTCAAGTGCTTAATACCTCATTTACTGTTTGATTGTTAACGATTTGCTTAGCTGAATCAGCATTAATTTTCTGCAGGTTTGACAAAGCAATATTTATAATGATGCCAACCGAAATGCACAAAAATATTAATGATGTGCCGCCGTAACTAATAAAGGGCAACGGCAGACCTGTTGTGGGTACAATACCTGACGCAACTGCAACATTTACGAAAGCATATAAAACTATAGAGAATGTGATACCAAATGCCAAAAGCTGTCCGAATTTATCCTTAGCTTTTTTTGCAACTAATATTCCAGCTAAAAATAAAACGAGATAACTTAATAATACAATTACTGCACCTACATATCCGAGTTCTTCTCCTAAAATTGCAAAAATGAAATCTCCGTAGGCTTCCGGTAAGAATAAATTACTCTGAAGACTTTGCCCCAATCCAACCCCAAAGAAATGCCCGCTGCCCAATCCTAGAAGTGCTTGTTTAACTTGAATGTTAGGTACTCTCCCTAGTTGAGAGCTGTGGATAAAAGTAAGAATACGGCTTCGAGAATGTGTGAATACCATTGCCATAATTCCGCCGGCTACCAGGCAAAATAATGCGGCTGCAAAAATATGTTTAAGTTTTGCCCCACCGACATAAAGAATAATAAGAGACATAAACAGCAGCAGTAAACCATTGCTTATATTAGGTTGAATAAATACGAGACCCGATATTATAATAACCCACAAAAACAAATAGAGGAACCCATTTTTAAAATTTTGAAGTACATCCGCTTTATGCTCGAGAAGAAAAGCCAGATGTATAATTAATATTAACTTTGCAATGTCCGCCGGTTGAAAAGAAAAAAACCCGAGGTGGATCCACCTGCCGGCACCTTTTATATCGGGAGCAACAAACAAAGTAACAATTAAAATAAACGTAATAACAAAAATAGCCGGTTTACTGAATTCCTTATAAATTTCATAAGGAATAAAGCTGAATAATATTAAAAATATGATGCCAAAAACCACTTTAAAGAAATGGGAATTAAATAAATGGAACAGGCTGTCGAATTTAAATTCACTGTAAGTACTGCTGGCACTCATAACTATAATCAGCCCTAGCAGCATTAAGACAAACGCATCAAAAAATATAATAAGAGCTAACTTTTTCATTTATAACCTATTTACAGCTTCCTTAAATATTCTGCCACGATGTTCATAACTATTAAACATATCAAAACTAGCACATGCAGGCGATAAAAGGACTACTTCGTTCTGCTTTGCTTCTTCACTTGCAGCAGTTACCGCATCTTCCAAACTTTGTTTTATTTCAACTTTTATAAACGAATGAAAAAAGTTAAATACTTTCTCAGCCGAAGAACCTATAGCATAAATTTTAACAACTCGTTCAACAACTAAATCTTTAATTTGGTTATAATCATTACCTTTATCCTGTCCGCCAAGAATTAAATAAATCGGTTCGCTAAAACTTCTTAACGCATACCAAACAGAATCAACATTGGTGGCTTTTGAGTCGTTAATAAATTTCACGCCACGGATTTCCTTAACAAGTTCCAGCCTGTGTTCAATTGCTTGAAAAGAGTTGAGAGCTTCAATAATTTTATTATTATCAGCGTTAAAAAGTTTTGCTATTGAAATTACCGCCATAGCGTTTGCAAGGTTATGTTCACCTTTAAGGCTAAATTCTTTAACTTTGCACCTGAAGAGTGTGTTATTACTTTTATTAAATATTATCTCATCTCCGGAAATAAAACAACCGTTAGATTGTGAATTTAATAATGAGAAATAAAAAGCCGAACTTTTAAAACTTCTTGAATCTTCTGAAAGCTTAGATGTAAAATCCATTAAAGTTTTATCATCATGATTAAAGATAACAAAATCGCCCTTATCCTGATTTTTATAGATTCTTAATTTAGAACTTATATAATTTTCAAATTTATATTCATACCTGTTAAGATGGTCAGGAGTAATATTCAAGACCACTGAAACATTTGGTTTGAATTTATCAATCAAGTCAAGCTGAAAACTTGAAACCTCAAGAGAAACAAATTCATTTTCTTTAACATCCAGGGCTATCTCCGAAAATGCCACTCCAATATTGCCTGCGGCGTATGATTTAAATCCGCATGTATTTAATAAATAATTACATAAAGTAGTAGTAGTTGTTTTTCCATTGCTGCCGGTAATCGCAATAATTTTACCTTTACAAAAAGCTGCAGCCAATTCAATTTCACTTATTGGTTTTATATTCTTTTCCCGGGCATTAACCAACACCGCAGCATTAAAAGGCACTCCCGGGCTGACAATCATTAATTCACAGTCAAATATTTTATCCGAATGATAGCCGATTTCATATTTAATACCAAGTTCATTAATAGCTAAAACAGAATCCTTTAATTTTTCCAGCTTTCCGGAGTCACTAATAAAAGGTATACCTCCAAGCGTCCTGATTAATTTAGCGGCACCTATCCCACTTTTAACCGCGCCGATAATCGATATTTTTTTACCATGTATTTCCATCATCTAACCTTAAATGAAGCCAAACTGATTATTGCCAGGATAATGGCTATGATATAGAATCTTGTAACAATTTTGGGCTCCGGCCAACCCAGCAATTCAAAATGATGATGAATGGGAGCCATCTTAAAAACTCTTCTTCCTTCACCGTATTTTTTCTTAGTATATTTGAAATAAAGCCTTTGGATAATTACTGAAATTGTTTCCATAAAGAAAATACCGCCCAAGATAGGGATAAGCAGTTCTTTTTTTATCAGCACTGCCAGTATCCCAAGTGCCCCACCGATTGCCAGTGAGCCGGTATCACCCATAAAAACCTGGGCCGGGTAAGAATTAAACCACAAAAATCCTAATGAAGCTCCTACCAGGGCTGCAACATATACAGTAAGTTCGCCAGAGCCCGGTAAATAAATTATATTTAGATAATATGCATAAATCGCGTTTCCGCTTACATAACTTATTAATGCCAGTGCAAGCATAACTATAGTTGTAACCCCTATAGCAAGGCCATCCAGGCCGTCCGTTAAATTTACGGCATTGGATGTTGCCGTGACTATAAAAACAACAGCGGGTATATATAAATATGAGAAATTAAAATTTACATTTTTTAGAAATGGAACTGTTGTTAAAGTATTTATTCTTGCAAATTGCGGTGAAAAATAGATTACGCTTCCTATTAAAAGTCCAATTAATATCTGTCCTAAAAGTTTGTAACGAGCAATCAAACCATTAGGATATTTTTTAATTACTTTCAAATAGTCATCTAAAAAACCAACGCCACTTAACCAAACAGTTCCAACCAGAATCAATATAACATAAATACTTTTTATATCCGCCCAAAGAAGGACAGGAATAACAACCGAAATAATTAATATTATACCACCCATTGTTGGTGTGCCTGCTTTTGACCAATGGGATTCAGGTCCGTCAATTTTCTTTGCCTCGCCGATTTGTTTCTTCTGGAGAATTTTAATTAATTTAGGCCCGAGATACAATGAAAGGATTAACCCTGTAATTGCAGCAATTGCGGACCTAAATGTAAGGAAACGGAATAATCTAAACCCGGGAGGACTAAATACCTTATTTATATAATCAAACAAGTAGTAGAGCATTAACTATGCGCCTTTGTTTCAATAATTTTCGAAAATTCTTCCATTTGCATTCCTCTGGATCCTTTAACTAGTACAACATAACCATGTAATTTAAACGCTTTTAAATATTCGGCAATGTCCTTGCGATTATCAAAATGAATACAATCAACTTTTAATTTTATTAATTCAGAATCCAGATTTTTCATTAACTCACCAATAGTAACAATTAAGTCAATTTTATTCCTTTTAATAATTCTGCCAAGTTCTGAGTGTAACTTTGCGCTATCTTCCCCAAGCTCAAACATGTCCCCGAGAACGGCAATTTTTTTCTTATATCCTTTAATCTTAGGCATTAATTCTATAGCATGCCGCATCGATTCGGGATTTGCATTATACGTATCGTCTATAAGAATAAACTTTTTAAAAATTTTAATATTTAATCTTTTATCAATAGGTTTAAACTTTGAGATGCCGACAGAAATATCTTTTTTGTTCATCCCTAACCTTAAGGCAACAGCAGCAGCGGCAAGATAATTTTTAGCGCTTTGCTCACCATACTGATTTAACTGCTGCTGAAATTTCAAATCCTTATAAGTAATTTCAATAACAGGTTTGCCTTCCTCATTAAAACTTTTAATCACACCTTTCAGATCGGAAATACTCTCAAATCCGAATGTAATTCTTTTAGGATAATCCAGCATTGTCTTGCTTATATAAATATCATCATTATTGATAAAAATGATTCCATTCCGTGCAGCGGTTGTTTCAAATAAGGCAATCTTTTCGCTTAGAACACCTTTTTTATTCTTTAAATATGCAAGATGTGAATTCCCGATATTTGTAATAATAGCATAATCAGGTTGAGCAATATTTGCTGTATAAGCAATTTCACCAAAATGATTAGTACCTAATTCAAGAATTAAAAAGTCAGACTCATTAGTTGTGGATAACAAAGTTATAGGAACTCCTATATGATTGTTATTATTTGCTATTGTTTTGTTTACCGTGAACTTCTGGCTTAATATGGAAGCGAGTATTTCTTTTGTAGTTGTTTTTCCAGCACTCCCGGTTATTGCAATTATTTTAGTATTTAATTTGCTTCGCCAAACTTTTGCCAAGTCGCCTAAAGCAGCGGTTGTATCCTTAACTGTAACAACTGGAATTTTGAAGTCTTTAAATTTACTTGCATTAGCCTCATCTATAATAATTGCTGAAGCTCCTGCATTTATTGCCTCGCAAATAAAATTATGCCCATCGAATTTATCTCCTTTTATGGCGATAAAGAGAGAATTCTTCGCAAGATTTCTTGAATCCATAGAAACATTTGTTACAGGTTTATAAGAATCCGAATTATAAACTGCCGCATTGGGTAATTCAAAAAGATCGTCAATTGTTATTTTTATTTCGTCTATCATAACAAATATTTTTCTGCAATTTCTTTATCTGAAAAATGATTTCGGGTACCGTTTATTTCCTGATAACTTTCGTGTCCCTTGCCTGCAATCAAAATTACTGCATCATCCTCAGAGTTTGCGATAGCAAAACGTATAGCTTCTTCCCTGTTTTCAATAACATCAAAGTTATTTTTTTCAATCCCGTTTTTTATCTCATTTATTATCTGAAAAGGGTTTTCGAACCTAGGATTATCAGAAGTAATAATAACATGATTGCTTAATTCGCATGCAATTTTCCCCATAACCGGGCGTTTTGATTTATCCCTATTTCCACCGCACCCAAAAACTGTATATACCGGCTGATTAACTTTAACTAATTTTTTAATCGTAAGAAGGGCTTTCTCCAAGCTATCAGCCGTATGAGAATAATCTATAACGGCCTTTTTATTTCCCTTTCCAAGAACTTCCATTCTACCCGGAACTTGTTTACATTTTTTGATCCCTTCAACGGCCAATTCTTCACTTACGCCATGAATTACTGCAGCTGCGAATGAAGCGGCAGCGTTATATGCATTAAATTCGCCAATCAGAGTTGTAAATAAACCAAATTCATTCCCATTATATACTAATTTGAACGAAGTACCTTGTAAATCAAATTTTATATCCTTAATTAAAAAATCACAACCCGACAACATACCATAAGAAAACAACTTCGCACGGCAGTCTTTAACTAAGTCTAAACCACTTTTATCATCTGCATTATATATTGCAAATGATGAACTTGAAAGCGAATCAAACAATATCTTCTTGGCCTGGAAATAATTATTAAAGTTTTGATGAAAATCGAGATGGTCCGAAGTAATATTAGTAAAGATACCTGCGCTAAAATTTAATCCATATACTCTATTTAGAACCAACGAATGAGAAGAGACTTCCATTATGGCATAACCGCATCCTTCATTTACCATTCCCAGAAGCAGTTCATTAAGATCACTAGATTCCGGGGTAGTAAGTGATGCTTTAAATTCTTTATCACCGATATAATTAACTATAGTGCCCAGTAAACCGGTTTTTTCATTTGAATTTTCCAGAATACTCTTAATGAAATAAGAAATGGTTGTTTTTCCATTAGTGCCTGTAATTCCAATTAATTTTAAATTTGAAGAAGGGTGCTTAAAAAAAGAATCAGAAATTTCGGCCATAGCAACCCGACTATCTTTAACTAAAATTCTGGCAACTTTTTCATGAGTAAAAATTTCTTCGGGAATACTATGATTATCTTCAAGAATAACAGCTATAACGCCTTTATTTATCGCGTCAAGAATAAATTTATGCCCGTCCGTTTTATAACCTTTTACGGCAATAAACACGGAACTTTTTAAAACCTTACGTGAGTCATAGAATATGCCGGATACATCCTTTCGCTGAACCTCGCCGGTTACCTGAATCGCTTTTACACTATTTAATAGTTGAGTTAATTCCATCAATAAACCACAGCTCTTGAAACAACCGTTTCTTTACAATCCAAGATACAGTACAAACCTTTATGTATGGCATTGCCAGACTGAATACTTTGTGCTACAACTTTTCCCGACCCATTAACTTTATATTTCAAACCCAGCTTTGATAAAACCGATATTGCTTCGCGAATAGTACAATCTTTTAAATCAGGCATTTTACTAAAATTTGTGATTGCTGCAATTGATCTAATAGAGTCAGGTTTTTTATCTGATGACAGATTATTAGGGAGATTACTTTTAATATCAGAAGCAAACTGCACATTCTCATTTTGAACCTGTACGCCTGTTGGCTGCTGCTGATTAATATATTTCGCGGGTTCAATATTTACAATTCGTTCAGCAATATTTTTAAATATCGGGGCAGCAACCGACCCGCCGTATTTTCCAATTTGGGGTGAATTAACCAAGACAAGGCATACAATTTTAGGATCTTCCGCAGGGAAAAAGCCAACAAATGATGAATTGTAATTTTGTTTTGAGTATTTTCCATCAATAAGCTTTTGGGATGTCCCGGTTTTTCCTCCAACATTTACAGATTTAATCTGTGCATTTATTCCTGTGCCTTGCTTTACAACTCCAACTAGTAAATCTCTCATACGTTTCGAAGTTTCTTCTGAAATTACATGCCTAATCATGATTGGATTACTTTGGAATATTACTTGTCCATCATGCTTAACTTCCTTTTCAATAATTTGTGGCTGGTAAAGAATTCCACCGTTAACGATTGAGCAATACGCAGTTATTAATTGAATAGGAGTTACTGTTATTCCATAGCCAAATGATATGAAAGCTTTGGAAACTTCGTTCCAGTCCGTTGGTTTTCTAAGAGTACCTCTAACTTCCCCGGGCAAATTGATGGCAGTAAAGTTACCAAAACCAAAACCTCGCAAATATTTATAAAAGGAATCATCATCAATACGTTGTGCTAACTTTGCCATACCGATATTACTTGATTGTTCCAACACTCCCCTGACAGTTAGCCATTGACTATTATGTGAATCTGTTATGAACACATTTTTAAATTTATATTTTCCATTTTCGGCATAAACTTGTTCATTCAAATTACAGCGGTTTTGATCTAATAGAGCAGCAAATGAGAAAGATTTAAATGTTGAACCCGGTTCATAAGTATCTGTTACCGCGCGGTCTCTTCTTAAAGAATCACTAAACTTCCAATATTCATTAGGATCATAATCAGCAGAATTTGCCAGTGCTAAAATCTCTCCACTATTGGGATCCATTATAATCCCAACCGCAGAAGAACCACCAAACTTCTGAAGTCCGTTTCTTAGTTCTTCTTCTACTATAACCTGATAATTTTTATTTAAAGTTAAATAAATATTACTTCCCGGCAGGGCAGGCTTTGTCTCTTCTTCCGATACAGTTATCATATCACCTATAGCATCCCGAAGGATTAACATACTTCCATCTTCCCCGGATAAAATATCGTCACAAGATTTAGCAACACCGTCAATTCCTTTATAATCTCCATCAACATAACCGAGCAGATGAGATGCCAGATTTTTATAATAATAAATACGTGTAGGATCTTCATGAAAGAACAAACCGTTTACTTTAAAATTCTTTAAAGTAAAAGCCTTTTCGTCCGGAATTTTCTTTTCCAAGCAAATAGTCTTGCCAGAATCTTTCATAAGACTGTAAAAATAATCTTTGCTCTCCGAAAAAGTTGATGCAAACATTTCTGCAACTTTCTTTTTATCCTTATGAGATGCCATTCTAAGGTCTAAATAAAAAGATAAATCATTGCTGTTATAAACAAGCAGAACACCATTTCTGTCATAAATAAGTCCTTTTTCTGCTTTTACTTTTTCAAATGTCATCTGCTGACGCCTGGCAAAATATTTAAGTTCATCGCTTTTCAAAACTTGGACATTAAACAGACGGATCACCAGAGCAGCAAAAAAAACCATTATAAAAATTATTACCCAAATAGTCCGGGAACTATTCATACTTCTTATCTATAGCCTTTGATATTTCTTCAAGCTTTTCTTTACTTACATTTATTCCCAAAGGAATTTCTGTTCTTTTTATCATCCCGAGTTCTGACTCAGCAATGAGGACAACTCTTTCTTCAGCAGAAAGATCCTGTTCCTGTGCTGTTAAATCAGTTTTCCAGTTCTTTATTTCTTTTAACCTTTCCCCGGTTAATATTTTTTCTTTTGTTAGTTTTTCGCATTCCAGTTTAACGCCTATATTTCCAAGGATTAATGAAGTAATGACAATAAAGACAAAAGAGTTAAAAAATATTAAAGGCTTAGCGCTCTTTTTCATATTCTTTCCGCAGCTCTTAATTTAGCACTTCTTGATCTAATATTATTTTCTATTTCGAACAAAGAAGGAATAACCGGTTTCTTTGTCAAAATTTTTAACCTGGGTTGTTTATTACATTTACAAACCGGGTATTCCTTTGGGCAGATACAATCCAGAGTTTCGTATTTAAAAATTTCTTTAACAATTCTGTCTTCCAGCGAATGGTAAGAAAGGATTACAATTCTCCCTCTGTCGGCAAGAAGTTCAATTGATTTTGTTAAAAATGACCTTAATATTTCAAGTTCATCATTTACATAAATTCTCAGCGCCTGAAAAACTCTGGACAAAGTCTTGATTCTATAGTTAAAAGGCGTCATCTCTTCAATTATATTTGCTAAATTAAAAGTAGTTTCAATCTTTTTAATTTTTCTTTTTTCAACAATTTTTTTTGCAATTTGCCGGGAATTTCTTTCTTCACCGAAATGGTATATAATGCCTGCTAATTCATCTTCAGAATAAGAATTTACAATATCTGCGGCATTAATTGCTTTCGTTTTATCCATTCTTAAATCCAATTTGGCTTCATTCCTGTATGTAAACCCGGATAAAGTATTATCAAGTTGAAATGAAGAAACACCAAGATCTCCAATAATTCCGTTAAAATTTTTTATAGATTCAATTTTTGCAATAATATCTATTTGTGAAAAATTTGTATTAAATATTTTAATTCTTTGGTCGGTTGCAAATTTTTCTTTTGAAAACTTAAATGCATCAATATCCACATCGGTTGAAATTAATTTACCGGTGGAGCTTAATAGATCCAGAATTGCTTCAGAATGACCTCCAAACCCAAGTGTCGCATCGAAGTAAACGCCGTCATTAGTGGTGATCAAGAACTCCAAAGATTCTTTGAGCAAAACAGGCGTATGATGATTATTCATCATAGAGCCATTACTTCAGCTGCAATTTGTTCATATGTTTCCGGAGTCTGTTCAAGATAATCGGCATAAACCTTGGGATTCCAAAGTTCAATCTTTTTTAAAGCACCAAGAATTAATACTTCCTTATCTATTTTTGCGTATTGTAAGAGAGCCTGAGGGACCAAAATTCTTGCTTGTGAATCTATTGTATCCTCTGTTGCATGCTGCAAAATCATTCTAATAAATTTTGCATTGTTCGGTTTGAAAGGGTTTAAAGTTAGCAATTTGGATTCAAATATCTGCCATTGATCCAACGGATAAACATCAATACAGTTAGCTGTGCCCTGAGTCATAATAAATGTATCATTAGATTCCGGAGAAACATGCTTTCGAAGTTTTGCAGGAATGCTTAATCTGCCTTTTGTGTCTACGGAATATGTAAATTGTCCTCTGAACAAATTCTTTCCTATTTTTTGGTCATTTTCACCATAATTACCCACAACCCTCCAAAATTAACCAAAAATATATCAGAATGTCAAGAATATTCTTATTTTTTTTACATAATTTTTATTAAAAAGACTATTTTTTAAAATAATTGATTTTGTATCTTTTTGATAAAATTGTAGTTAGTGCCATGTATTTAAAGTAGGTTATTAAATGATCATTTTTATTGAAGGGAGCCATCTGCCGGGATCGAACCGGCGACCTGCGCATTACGAATGCGCTGCTCTACCAGCTGAGCTAAGATGGCCGAAAAGTAGAAAATGGTAAACATAAAAATATCATTTACCATTTTATCTACAAAAAGAAAAGTATCAGGCTATCTTATTTTTTTCTTATGCCGATTTTTCCGAAGTCTTTTTTTCCTTTTATGAGTAGACATTTTATGTCTTTTACGTTTTCTGCCGCAAGGCATTACTTACCTCCATTTATTTGATTATTATGAGAACTCAATAGCTCTTGTGCCTTTTTGCCATTTTCAGAATCAGGATCTATGTTTACAGCTTTTTTTAGCCATTCCTTAGATTTTTCCATTTTTCCGGCTGCCAAATTTACTATTCCTAAGTTTAAATAGCCAATCTGCAGTTTAGGATCGTATTTAAGCGCTTGCTCCATCTCGTTTATTGCCGTATCAAAATTCTGCAAATTATAATAGCATATACCCATATCTATTCTTGCAGCCGGATCATTGGGAACTAAAGATAAATATTGCTTATAATTTACTATTGCTTGTTCAAACATACCCGCATCATTTTTTAAATTGGCTAATTCCAAGATAGAAGTTGTATCCGAAGGGTTGGCTTTTATCACGGCTTCAAGGTCATTAATTTTTTTTAAATTGTTTAGATCAATACCGGAATTCTGATTTGTATTAACACTTGCAGTATTAACAGGAACAATCAGGGTATTCAACAAACCCGAAAAAATTAATATCACTATCGCAAGCCCTGTACCGATTGAAATTATCGCAATGGTTTTAGTTTTGCTTAAACTTTTTATTTTGATAGCCGGGAAAGTTTTTAATTCGGTTTTATTTTTTTTTGTTTTAGCAGGTTTAATAACCGTTCTAGACTTCACATCTGGTGTAATATTTTCATTTTGATTAATTGGTTTGTGCTCAATTTCCCTAGTAATTGAGCCTAAAAGTTTTACTCCACATCCAGAACAGTTAATAGTTTTTAAGTCATTTTCTTCACCACAGTTATCGCATATTATTTTATCAACAAATCTGTTTTTTTCAAATTCATTCAGAATAACCTGGTCTTCAGTGCTTGTAACTTGCCTAACTTTATCTAATTCATAACCACATTCAGGACAAAACTTAAATTCTTGAACTAAACTGAAACCACATCCAGGACAAAATTTAACCATTCTATTTTGGCTCTTTCATCCCAACATCTACTAATTCTTTAAAATCCTTAGAAAACTTGAACGTAGGTACAAAGTGTTCGGGAACGAAAACAGATTCTCCAGATTTAGGATTTCTAGCTTGGCGGGCATTTTTTTTCTTAACTTTATAACTTCCGAATCCTCTTATCTCTATACCTTTGCCTTCTTTAAGAGCTTCAATAACAGTTTTAAAAAATCCTTCAATTATTGCTTCTGTTTCCAATTTCGTTAATCCCGTACCAGCTGCAACTTTATCAACAATATCTGCCTTTGTCATAATGTTACCCTATCCATTTTATTGAAGATTAATAAACTAAAGATTTGGTTTAAACCTTTATAATTCCAATAATTAAATTATTAAACATTGAAAAGAAAATCAAATCATAAGTGGATTTAGCATCACAATTCAAAATGGAATCAACATTATTGAATATAGTACTTTTTTTAATGTTATTGCGTCTCATAATGATATATTTATCTCAATAAGATAGATTATCTGCTATAATAGGCCAAGATATTTAACATGATTTTAATGCAATTACAGAGGGAATTGATAAAAGAAACCAGTTAAACTTTCTTACAATAGAATTGGAAAAGTTTAACTTACAGCTTATTTTACAACTATTTTACCCGTAAGAACAAAACATATCAAATATATTTTTCATAATTATTTTTTATGCTATAACTCAAAAATATTGTATGGTATAGAAGTTGCTTTTTCATTATAAAAAATTATGGATTTAAATCATGGAATTACTTGAAATAATAATTTTCTCAGTTAAAATATTTGCATTAGTTAGCGCCTTAATAGTTATCTCTTCTTACTTTATCTACAAATTAAAGGATAGAAAACGCGATAAACCATATGCAAAAATTCAAACACAGCCATTAACTCCAGTACTTTCTGCAACTCCAGGAAATATTAATCCTGATTTTTTTGAAAACATACACAATTCAAATATGCCTACAGAAACAATTCAATATGATTATAGACAATACGATAACGTTCAATACCATAAAATTCAAGTTGATAATAACCAAAATCAGAATATACAATTAGACAATCCACAGTATCAAAACCCACAGACTATTAATATACAATACGAAAATCAGCCGATGGTTTTATACCAAAAAAATCAGCAGCGTTCTTACGGACAGAGATTCAAAATCCTAAATGAAGATGATAATTCTACAACTCAAAGAAGACATGTAATAGAAAAACTTCAACCAGTTACCGCAGCCCCTCAAAAGTTCAGTAATCAAAGGCAGGCAAACGTATTCAACATTTACGACCATTATTCCAGCAGTAATTTTGAGCCTATGCATAAAATAAAATTATAATAATAGAAGTGCGAAGTTTCTTTATTAAATTGCCATATTTATCTAAATTATAATTAGCAGTAATTTACTAATTTGCAGATGAACAGCTGATGAATGATAAAAGCATTTTACAAAAAAAATGATAATTACATTGCATTAACTAAATTCAAATTAAATCGTTTTATAAGTATTCATGACATATATCGCAGAGAAATAATTATCTCATAAAAATTAGTTAGATTTTTTTCTTTAAAATTTATTATAATTATCAAAGTTTTAGAATGTACATTTTCTATTAAAAGTTAAACACAGGCAAAAATAGGAAAACAGAAAGAGACGATCATATTTCGCATAAATCATGATATAGATAATAACTTCCTATAATTAATCTAAAATTACTATTTCCCTTCTTTAAAACTCAAATTTTTTACCATTTCATTTACATCATAAGGCGCGGGATCCCCGCCTAAATATTTATGGAACCAGTCTAAATGAGCATCATAATAAAGCGGCATAGATTTAACACTACTTGGCCAGTGCCCGTCATTTTTAAATATGATTAATCTTGAATCTATTCCCAAAGTTTGTAGTGTTGAGAAATATTCAATACTTTGAGTATAAGGCACCCTGTAATCTTTTTCCCCCGTAATAATTAATGTTGGAGTTGAAAAATTTTTAACATAATTAGAAGGAGACCATTTGGAATATAGATCCGAGTTCCACGGCTGTCCTTTCAAATCCCAATTCGGGAACCATAATTCTTCCGTTGATCCCCACATAGAAGTAAGATCAAATAATCCCATCATGGAAGCAAGGCACTTAAATCTTTTTGTTTTTGCCTGAAACCAATTCATCATATAACCGCCGTAAGACCATCCCATTGCGCCAATTCTTTTTTTGTCTACATAAGGAAGTGTTTCCAGAGAATCGGTTATTTTCATAAGATCATCAAATACAAGCCCTCCCCAATCGGAAGAAATCTCGTCGGTAAAATCCTGTCCAAAGCCGGTAGATCCATGCGGGTTGGGAAAAGCAACGATATAACCCGAACCTGGATACACCTGCCAGTCACCTCTGAAGGAATCCATCCATTGCGCCTGCGGCCCCCCATGAACATTAAGAATTAGTGGATATTTTTTGTTGGAATCAAAGTTATGCGGTTTAACAATAAACACTTCGACATATTTCCCACCCACACCTTTAATCCACATTTTTTCTGAAGGCCTTACATCAACGTCTTCAAGAAATTTTTTATTAAAATCTGTTAATTTCATTGTTAAATCATTCGTTAAATTCAGAAGATAAATTTCGCGGGGTTTATCTAT